>OGKA01000070.1_pt1 | contig 117289 bp, 97 predicted proteins | sample 1572211 | NCBI WGS metagenome assembly OGKA01 (sample SAMEA2582125, study PRJEB24529) | metagenome | biome: Human gut stool | place: China | collected 2011 | reverse complement strand
GAGAGGACGTTTAGACGCAAGAAGGACGCTGAAGAGCTTAGTTGCGGATTTGAGGATAATATCAAAACTAGAAGTAAGTGATATGAATTTTGATAATTTGTTCAGATACCATTACAGACCTTTATGCTTGTACGCCATACACTATATTCACGATGTAGATGCAGCTGAAGATATCGTGCAGGAGTGTTTTTCGGTTTTGTGGGAAAAAATGGAACAGGAAGGTGGGGAGATCGTTAATATTAGGTCGTACCTCTATACGATGGTCAGAAACCGTAGCCTTGACTGGCTGAAACAAAGTAGTATGTTCGATACTAGTCTTTCTCCATCCGATCTGGAAGACAGGTTACCCGAGGAAGATGTAGAAGAGCGTACGATCATGGAAGCACGTATCTGGACTGCTATCGATTCATTGCCCGACCGTTGCAGGGAAGTGTTTCTGCTGAACAAACGGGATGGCATGAAGTATAAAGACATAGCCGACAAGTTTCATATCTCCGTTCATACGGTTGATAATCATATACAGAAAGCACTTCGACTGATACGTGAGGGAGCATATAAAGTATATACTTTCTTTTTCGGCTAAAATTAGCTTGTTGGCAATAGTGAATTTCAACCTTTGTACAGTCTTGTCTATGAAACTTAAAATCGAAGAAATATGAAAGATTTAGAAGAAAAATGTCTCCGGTTTGTACTGAAGCATTACCGTGTAAATAAACTTGATACGCAGAAGGCATTGCAGACTTTTAGGCACAAACATGCTATACCCGAAAGCAAGTCAGGTCCTGGCTCGTATGTGGTGGCTTTTGCGGGGATAGCGGCCGCTGTACTTTTGGTGTTTGTAATAAAGATATACCTGTTTACTGATGCGAAATGGACGGAGATTACGGCATACGAGCATTCGGTCGATTGTCTGTTGCCGGATAATTCTGCCGTAATGCTCTATCCTCATTCTTCCATTCGCTATTGTTCCCGTGAATACTTGTCTGTCCGTCGGGATGTCCGTTTGCGGGGAAAGGCTTCGTTTAGGGTTCGTCATCATGCTGCCCGGCCGTTTACGGTAAGTGGCAGATTGTCGGAAGTGAGGGTGTTAGGGACTCGTTTCTTGCTGGATGAAAGCCGGAATGATACGGCATTTGTACACGTTGAGGCGGGAAAAGTACAGTATACGGCTGTAGGACAACCGGATGCGGTAATTCTGACACGTGGAATGAGGGCGCAGGTTGTCAAAGGACAACAGAAACCTCAAGTACTTACGCAGAGAGCACAGACACGTAAAGGTAGCTTTGTGTTCAGCAATACGCCTTTGCAAAAGGTACTCGATGAACTTTCCAGGTATTACAATGTCCGTCTGACAGCTGACAATACGGATAAACGGCTGACTGCCAATTTTAATTCCCGAAGCCTGGATGAAATAATCGAGATAATAGAAAAGGTGCTGAAAGTAAAAATTGAAAAGAAGAAGTGATGAGAACATTTTTCTGTGCTGTTCTGCTGTGTCTGCATGTGGCGGCGAATGCTTCATCCGAATCCACAGAGATGAAAAGAGCGATAGATACCATGCAGGAGGTATATCATGTAAGTTTTGTATACGATTCTGCTTTGGCTGATGTGATGCCTGCGGGCAGACCGTTGCCCGACAAGACACTGACGGAGAATCTGAATATTGTTTTGGGCGGGACTGGTATCAAGTGGGAAATCAAGGATGAATATGTGCTGCTGTTCAGGCAGAACAAGTATACCTTTTCGGGTTATGTCTGTCAGGATAATGGTGAATCACTGATTAATGTGACGGTGTATGACAAGACTACGCGTACCGGAACACTGACTGATGAGCATGGCTTTTTCAGTATTACCTTACCTGAGGGGAAGCATGTGCTTCGTGTGTCTTATATCGGCTATGAAGAGGTGGTAAAGGAACTCGATTTGCAGTCTGATTATTTTGGAACTATTTATCTGAAGGAAAGCACAACGGCACTGGCAGGTGTGGAGGTTACAGCAAATCTGAATGATCCGCTTTTTACCACTCAGACCGGAAAGGTTTCTTTTACTCCCGAATTGCTGAATACGGAATTCTCTCTGTTGAGTTCTCCGGATCTTGTCAAGTCCATTCAGAACTTGCCGGGTGTTTCTTCCGGTACGGAATTGCTTTCCGGGCTGTATGTACATGGCGGTCGGAATGATGAGAATATGTTTTTGCTGGACGGTACTCCGTTGTATCAGGTCAATCATTTGGGTGGACTGTTTTCGGCATTCAATACGGACGTGGTGAAGAATGTAGACTTCTATAAGAGTGGTTTCCCGGCTCGTTATGGAGGAAGAACGGCATCGGTCATCGATGTTCGTACCAGGGAGGGGGACATGAAAGAATATCATGGCACTTTTTCCATCGGACTGCTGGATGGCAGGTTCCAGTTTGAAGGACCTGTCATCAAAGATAAGACTTCGTTTAGTTTTGGTATGCGAAGGAGCTGGATGGATCTGCTGACCACACCTGCCTTGTGGATAGCGAATCGAAATTTTTCAGATAAAAATATTAAGACCCGTTACGCTTTCCACGATATCAATGCTAAAATTACGCATCGGTTTTCCGATCGGAACAAGTTGTCGCTCAGCGTATATTCTGCCCGTGATCTGTTCAAGTCGAGAGTGCTGCAACAGTTTCCGGAAGGATATATGTTTCAGAAGTACGAGGAACGGGATGAGAATACATTCCATATCCGTTGGGGCAACTTGTCGGTCGGATTGAACTGGAACGGTCAGCTTACGCCTAAACTGTCGGGCAATGTATCACTGGTGTATGCCCGTAATCTGGCAAAGTATAGTTTCCTGTCGGACGAAAGCTATTATGAACAAGACAAGAGGGTGTCGATGGAACGGATGCAAAGAAGCAATTATTCGACGATTGATGATGTGGGTTACCGGATGGAGTTCAGTTATCGTCCGGCTGCGAGTCATCATATTCGTCTGGGTAGCAACTATTTGTTTCATTTGTATCATCCGCAGCGTATCGCTTCGCAGGATATAAGAGAAACGGCAGGGATTGCCGATACCTTGTCGTCGGCGGGTGAAGGTCGTTATCGGGGGAGTGAAATCTCTTTTTATGTGGAAGATGATATGCAGCTGACCGAAAAGTTGCGGGTAAATGCGGGTCTGCACTATGTCTTGTATCGGGTTACGGGAGCGACTTATCATTCCTTGGAACCGAGATTATCTGTCGGTTACCGGCTTTTCGATTGGGCTACCTTGAAGGCTTCTTATACCGAAATGAGTCAGTTTGCCCATCAGCTTTCGAACTCTTATTTGAATCTTCCTACTGACTGCTGGGTTCCTTCTACCAGTCGCATACGTCCGATGCGTTCACGTCAGGTGGCGGGAGGTATTTATATGAAGCTTCCATGGAACTTGAGCATGGACATAGAAGGCTATTTCCGTATTACCGACCGTATGCTGGAATATGATACCGGTGGTACCCTGACACTTCCTGCCGATAACTGGGAGAAATGGGTGAGGGTAGGCAAAGGAAAATCGTATGGATTGGAAGCCTCACTGGCGTACCGTCACGCGAAGAATGTCTTTCAGGCCAGTTATACGCTGTCGTGGAGCAAGCAGAAATTCGAAGATTTTTACCCCGACTGGTATGCCAGCAAGTTTGACAACCGTCATAAGCTGAACCTGATGTTCCGTCATAAGTTTAATAACCGTATCGATGCGTACGCAGCATGGACCTTCCGTAGTGGCGATCGGGCTACTGTGCCTATGCAGTATGTAGAAAATCCTTCTTTGCCTGGAACCGTCCAGCCGTCTGATGCGGCAGGAAGCTGGGTCTACGAAAAGCCGAACAATATTACCCTGCCAGCCTATCATCGGCTGGATGTAGGCATCAATTTCCGGCGGACAACCAAACGAGGTTTCGAACGTATCTGGAATATCAGTATTTACAATGCCTATTGCCGGATGAATGCTTTCTATACTCAAGTAGAACGGCAGGCCGATGGTAGTTTCAGAGGCAAGGCGATAGGACTGTTTCCTGTAATTCCTTCTTTCAGTTATACTTTAAAATTCTAATAAGGATGATGGTAAAATATATTTCTTTCATGATCATACTTGGGGTATCCTTACTGTTTACATCTTGCGTATATCATTTCGATCTGGATGAGGCGGAAGGAATCCCTAAGTTAGTTGTATACAGTTATCCCGGGAGTGGAGATACAACCGTGGTACGTTTTTCACGTAGTCTTCCAGTCACAGGCAAGGGGGAAATTGTTTCTGGTTTGACAGGGACGGATGTCCGGCTGGAAGTAAACGGTACACCTGTCGGTCTGTTGTGGACGGACAAAGCTTTACCGGGTGTTCCCGCCAAAAGTTATTATACGGTGCAGAGATACGAGGAAGGCGATCGTATCCGGCTGACAGCTTCTGCTGAAGGCTTGGAAACAGTTTCGTCTGTTACGACAATTCCAGCTCCGTTTCCGTTGAATTCTGTTCATATGGAACGAAAGCCATCCGATCCTGGTACGCTTCAGTTTCAGATAAACTTTACCGATAAGGCAAGTACAGTAAACTATTATGCCGTAACGGTGAAAGAAAGAGCAAAGTATTGGAGGAATGGAGATTCACGGGTGTATTATGACGAAGAATATACGGCGTATATGGATTGGAATGATGAACCGCTCCTGAAGGTCTCAGCCGGTTTGGATGAAATTCTTATAGGTGACTATACGTATTATGAGCAGTTGTATATTTGGAGCGATGAGAAGATTCAAGGGAAGAACTACACACTTCGGCTGAACAAAACTTATATATCCGATTATGAAACCTCTATTCAGGGTGAAGTTTATACAAACAGGAAACAATATAAGGTTTGTCTGTATAGTTTGTCGGAAGAGTTCTATCATTATCTGAAATCGATGAATGAACAAGTAAACAATAAATTGGGAGAATCGGAATTGGCTCCTGTACGCCCTACCTATACCAATGTAGAGAATGGTTTTGGACTAGTAGGGGGCTGTCGGATGATGCAGACAGAATGGATGGATGGTGTGAAAGAATGAGTTGGAAGTAATTGATTAAACACAAAAATTGATTGTATGATAAAGCGTTTGACTGTTCTTATATTGTTGTTTAGTGGCTGGCTAGTTACTTACGGACAGACAGGCCGTTCCTCAGGTCTGACAATTTATGGAGGAAAAGATATGGTAGGTTATGATATGGTTCCTCCATCAGCCGGGATACCTCCTTTTGATGCTGGGAAGACTTATTTTGATTCCAGATTCTCTTTAGGTTTCGGTTATCGTTGGCGGTTGAAGCCGATTGATTCCCGATGGTTTTTCGATCTTGCGATAACAGCCGGATATCATCGTTATAAGTATGGATTAAGCTATCTCTCTCCGGACGAGCACATAACTTATGCAGGAAATGCAGGAGTTTGTAATTTGTTGTCGGTTTCTCTCTCCGGAAGTGCGGGATATTATTTGTATAAAGGATTGAATTTGTCTGTAGGGGTAGAATCTGCTTATTATTTTTATGATAAAAATTTTGTAAATGTACCTGTGTTTGTACGTTTGGGTTATGACTTTGGTTGTATGGAAATTGCCATACAATATAAGCGGGGAATGACTCGGAAATTTGATTTATTCCCTTTTGCGAACAATCGTTTGTCTGGCTGGGAATTGATGGTATACATACCTTTGTCTAAAAGAAATACAAATTAATTGAAGGTACAGAAAACGTGCCTTCAACAATAAATTCATAAAAATATTGGTACATACCTAGTGAAATATTGGGCTATGTACCAATATTTTTTGTATCTTCCTAGATATAAAAATAAATTTTTGCTTCCTCCAGCTCTTTGTCAAAGTTCCGTAAACTACGTTTGAAAGGCAAGGACCTGTTCGATTTTCTCATTAGTAAGACTGTTTTCATCGTAATCGAAAAAGGAATCATAACGTATTGATAAATCCTTATAAAATATTTGGATAATCTTTTTGTTTTTTTTACATTTGTAAATGTAATAATATATAGCATATTGCGATTCTTGCAAGGATGTTTTTGAGAACAATTCTTGATATTCTTTATGGTGAACTTTATTAATTATTTGTTACTTTAATTCTTTTAACAATGAAAATCAGTTAGATTGAATCAATGTAACTTCTTATTAAAAAGATAATGCAAATATACAGTAGGAGAGAATCCGAATTTTATTATAATTACCTTTCAACGTTATAATTGAGAACAACTAATAAAGGTACAATAAAAATGGTTGGTTTTATTCTCCAGAAATATTCCCAGATGATTTGCAACAATTAATTATAATACCTTCTTATTAATCTAATTAGCTTATGAAAAAGTTTATTTTAAGTTCAGTAGTCTTGTTATTATTTATTTTGATAAGTGGTTGTGATAAAAATGATAAAAATGTTGAGTTTAGTGTTTACGAATTTTATTTCGAACTGGTAGATGAAAATGGAAATCCATTTATTAATAACATGGATGACATGGAGACACTTGCTGATAAAATGGAACTCAAATGGCTGAATCCTGAAACCTCGAAATATGTAGAGTGTGATTATTTTGACTTAAAGTGGGGCTACATGGAAGATGGGCATTATTATTTTAGTGTGAATAGTACTGATGTTATTGGTGATGGAGATGATCGTACTGCTTCATTTTCTTTTGATTTAGTATGTGAAGATATATTTTCAGAACCGGTGAATATAAAGACCGAATGGATAACTTCTTTACCAACCTATAAGCTATATTATCCGTTGGATAAAATTTATGTGAATGATGTAAAAGCAGAAGTTACTGATATCGATAGAGGAACTATTACTGTTCCTTCTGTTCAAACTATTTATATTCCTTCCATTCAGATAAAAGTAGATACAGTTAAAAATTAGTTACTACTTCGAAATATTATATTCCTTTTTTCTTGAAATACTCATATCCGATGCGGCAGTACAAGCATTTCTTCAGGTCACAGTAATTCTTTTTGAGCTGGATAAGTGCCTGACTGTCGCCTGCATGTGATGCTTCCAGTCCACATTCTTTCCACATACGGATGATGTAATTGTTTTCTGGCTTCAGTTCCTCTAGCAGTTGGGTCGCACGCAGGCATAAGGCGTCGTTCGACTTGTGCTTGCCGTAGGCATAAAGAAATGGTACTACCGTATTGATGATAAGTAAATCGGTTGAGCTTTGGCTGATGGTTTTGGGATGAGAAGGAGAAGGTATACCAAAAGTATAGTGTGTCAGCCAGTATTCCGATGTTCCACCTTTCAGGAGATTCCGTAATTCGTTCACCGATTCTGCTTCCATCAGTTGTGAGAATAAGCCCTGTGAACGATGGTACAGGCAGGCAAGCTGTGCGATGCGGATATGTGGAAAATTACCTGGACGCAGGCGGAGAAAACGCCAGCGGCAATCAGAAGAAGGTTGTAGTCCGAACTTCTGTTTCAGGTAATTGTATTCTTTTATCATGTTTTCCGTATATGCATCAACAGGCAACTCTTGCAGAAGTCCTGCTTGTCCGAAGAAAAAGGCCTCTATCTGAAACAGATTGTCACGATGTTTGTTGACAGCAGCAAGCGGTACACTCTTCGCCCATAGCTCGAAAGTATCACTGTTTACACCAAATCCGAAATTACGTGCCAGCGTAATGAAAAACGCGTACTCCCAGTCTTGGTTGTATTCATGCAAGTGCTTCTCTATTTGCTGCGTTTTATTTTCGAAACGCTCTACCTGAAGCGTAGACAGCCAGCTGTGTAGCAGGAAAGACGGCAGTTGGGGAATGATTCGGAAACAGGCCGGATAGCGGTCGGCGCGGATTAATTCTTCATAATTTTCCAATAGATAAGGTGGGTAGTGTAACTCCATCTGCGGAATAGTCTCTCCGTTGCTTCGTGTGGGAACAGCATCTATATCCGAAGCCACATGCAGAATAACCGAATCGTATGTCGGGTCGAGATGATGATTATGGCGGAACCAGTCGGAAGCCTGCTGGTGTATTTCGATGTTTCCTACCCATGTTACATCGTTTATCTTGATTTTTGCATTGAAAAAATCCGGACCGGCATGCATGTTTGCCAGACCGGGGTCAATAATTTCAATCGGCTGTCCGTCGGTTGTCTGCAAAGGTTTCAGTGTGAAAAGTTTGTGTTTCCACACGTAGTGCAAGAGTTCTTCCATGTTAATGAGGTGTAAATGTTCGCTAAATGTAATGATTAATAACGAAAAACGTTATCTTTGTGCCTAAAATAATTTGAGATTTATGAAGATAGCATTAATAGGATATGGCAAAATGGGTAAGGAAATCGAAAAGATTGCAGTTGCCCGCGGACATGAAATTGTAAGTATTATTGATGTAGACAATCGTCAGGACTTTGCATCGGAAGCGTTCCGTTCAGCAGACGTTGCGATTGAGTTTACGGCTCCTTCTGTAGCTTATGGCAACTGTCTGGAAGCTTTCAAGAATGGTGTGAAAGTGGTATCGGGCAGTACAGGTTGGATGGGCGAGCATGGAGAAGAAATGCATCGTCTGTGTGCAGAAGAGGGAAAAACTCTTTTCTGGTCGTCCAATTTTAGTTTGGGGGTAGCAATTTTCTCTGCTGTCAATAAATATTTGGCAAAGATTATGAACAACTTTCCCAATTATGACGTGTCAATGGTAGAAACACACCATATCCATAAGCTGGATGCTCCAAGTGGAACAGCAATTACACTTGCTGAAGGTATCTTGGAGAACCTGGACAGAAAGAACAAATGGGTTATGGGTACACTTACAGCTCCGGATGGAACTGTAACCGGTACTACAGCGTGCGCATCGGATGAAATGCCTGTAAGTGCAATCCGTGAAGGAGAAGTGCCCGGAATTCATACTATCCGTTATGAATCGGAAGCTGATTCTATCATTATTACGCACGATGCAAAGAACCGCAAAGGATTTGCATTGGGTGCAGTACTGGCAGCTGAGTACACAGCAACTCACGAAGGATTTTTAGGAATGAACGATTTATTTCAGTTTTAAGATATGATACAGGCATCACGTAAGCAGTGGATAAAGTTTAGTATAGTATTAGTTCTGTACCTGATTTTCCTGATCTGGTTGCAGAGCTGGCTGGGACTGGTTGTTGTTCCTTTTATCTTTGATGCTTACATTTCAAAGAAAATTCCATGGACATGGTGGAAAAAGTCGAAAAATAAAACGGTTCTGGCAGTAATGAGCTGGGTAGATGCAATTGTATTTGCGCTGGTTGCAGTGTATTTTGTCAATCTGTATTTCTTCCAGAATTACGTTATACCATCTTCTTCACTCGAAAAGTCGTTGCTGGTAGGCGATTATCTGTTTGTCAGCAAGATGAGTTATGGAGCACGTATTCCACAGACTCCGCTTCATATGCCTCTTACTCAGCATACACTTCCGGTATTCAACTGTAAGTCGTATCTCGACTGGGTACATTGGGATTACAAGCGTGTTGGAGGTTTGGGTAAGGTAGAACTGAATGACATTGTGGTTTTCAACTTTCCGGCCGGTGACAGTGTAGCTACAGCCGTTCCTGCTGAAGATTTGTATCGGTTGAGTTATCAGGCAGGACAGCAGCTTTCGCAGCCGGTAGATATGTCGCGCCTTACTTTGGAACAGCAGCGTCAGGTGTACGATTTCTATTATCAGGCAGGACGCAAATATATTGATGAAAATCCGCAGATGTACGGTAAGATTATTACCCGTCCGGTCGACCGTCGTGAAAACTATGTAAAGCGTTGTGTCGGACTTCCCGGTCAGACATTAGAGATAAAGAACCGTATTATTTATCTGGACGGAAAAGCGAATAAGGAACCGGATAATGTACAGTATCGTTATTTTGTCAAGACTAAGGGAATGCTTCCTGATGATTTGTGTCATGAACTGGGTATCAGTCAGGAGGATCTGATGATGTATTACACCGAAGAATCGGTTTATAACATGCCGTTGACAGAGAAGGCTAAAGCAGCTTTGCTGGCTCGGAAGGATCTGGTAGTGTCTATAGAAAATACTCCGGATGATGATGCCGGCGGATTGTATCCTGTAAATAAACTGACTGGCTGGACTGTAGACAATTATGGTCCGGTATGGATTCCGAAAAAAGGTGCTACAATCGATTTGACACTGGACAACCTGCCGATTTATGAACGTCCTATCAAGAATTATGAAGGAAATTCTCTAGAGGTGAAGGACGGAAAAATCTATATAAACGGACAGGAAACGACGAAGTATACCTTTAAGATGGATTATTACTGGATGATGGGTGATAACCGTCATAATTCTGCCGATTCACGTTTCTGGGGCTTTGTGCCTGAAGATCATATCGTTGGTAAGCCTATCTTTATCTGGTTGTCACTCGATCAGGATAGAGGTTGGTTCGACGGAAAAGTCCGTTGGAATCGCTTGTTTAAGTTTGTCGATTCGATAAAATGATACTGCATCATATTGAGTAATGACTGGAAAATAGGACTGAAGCTATCGGCATTTGTCATTATTGCTGTATGGCTGGTTAAAACTTTTCTTGTTACATCATGTTTTATTCCTTCGTCGGGAATGGAAAATACACTTTATCAGGGCGAAGGGGTGCTGGTGAATAAGTGGAGTTATGGTCTGCGTATGCCTTTTCCTTCATTCTTAGGTTATCACCGTATCGGAAACTGTGATGTAGGGAAAGGGGATATTGTAATTTTCAATGATCCGGGGGCTACTCAGCGAAATAAACGGCTTGAGTGGCGCAGTGTCTTTATAAGCCGTTGTATTGCTACTCCCGGAGATACACTGATGTTGAATCGAGAGTTGATAAATACTGGAGATGAGATTTTAAGTCCGGACAGTAAGGCTTTGTATGTATATCCTGCATCGAAAGAAGATCTGATGAAGATTATATTGGATGCAGTAGGGCTGAAAGAAAATTCACTGGTAGGATATACCGAAGATGGAGGGTATATCCGTAGCTTTAGTCATTATGAATTTTATTTGGTTTCACAAAAAGCAGGACAGCGGATCGATTTTGTTCCGCTAAACAACAGACTTTCGCAAGAGATACATCCTTATGTTGTTCCTCGCAAAGGGGAAGCTGTAAAAGTATATCCGTGGAATGTAGTATTGTTATGTAATACAATTGTTTCGCATGAGCAGAAGCAGGCTGAAGTGCGGGGCGATACGTTGTGGGTAGAAGGAAAGCCTGCCACTTCGTTTACATTCAGTAAAGACTATTATTGGATGGCTTCGAATGATCCTGCAAACTTGTACGATTCACGGCTGTTTGGTTTTGTCCCGGAAGATCATATTATTGGTAAAGCATGGTTTATCTGGTTTCCTTCCTGTAAAGAACGTTTTTTTCAACGTGTGCAATAAGAATGAAGAAAGAAGTTATACTTAGTTCGGCGTATCTTGCGCCAGTAGAATATTATACGAAGTTGTTTGCGTATGATACTGTACATATAGAGCAGTTTGACCACTATATGAAGCAAACTTATCGTAATCGTTGCACGATAGCTTCGGCAGATGGAAGTTTGTCGTTGACTATCCCGACAGAAAAAAGTGATGATTTAAAATGCCTGATGAAGGATGTGCGTATTTCTGATCATGGCAACTGGCGGCATGTGCATTGGAACGCTTTTGTTGCAGCTTATAAGCAAAGTCCTTTTTTCGATTACTATGCTGATGAGTTTCATCGGTTTTATGAACATAGATATGAATTCTTGTTCGATTTTAATATGGACTTGTGTAACTGGGTTTGTGAACAGATCGATTTACATCCTTCCTTTGTAATGACAAAGGATTATGTTGCCAATGTAGAGGATATGGATGATTTTCGTGAATTGATACATCCTAAAAAAGCATATGTGCAGTGTGATTCGGATTTTCTGCCTAAACCTTATTATCAGGTATTTGACCAGAAAAATAATTTTTTGCCTAATCTCAGTATTATAGATTTGTTATTTAATATGGGACCTGAAAGTTTATTGGTTCTACGTGATAGTATTGTAAAACATGAATAATAGATAGCTTATGAACAACCTACCTACAGTAACTAAAAATCTATTGATTATTAATGTGTTGTGTTTTTTTGGCACAATAGTGGCACGACGCTACGGCATAGATGTGGAAAACTTGTTGGGATTACATTTTTTCCTGGCCTCTGATTTTAATCCTGCGCAGCTTATTACCTATATGTTTATGCATGCCAACTTCCAGCATATATTTTTTAACATGTTTGCCGTGTGGATGTTTGGCCGGGTGCTTGAACAAGTTTGGGGTCCTAAGCGTTTTTTATTTTACTACATCTTATGTGGAATAGGAGCCGGACTAATACAGGAGGCTGTACAGTATACAGAGTATTTGGTTAGTTGGTCGCACTACGATGGAGTAGATACAGGTATGGGAGTTATACCTATGGCTGAGTTTTTGAATCGTCTGAATACGGTTGGAGCTTCAGGTGCTGTATATGCTATTTTGTTAGCTTTCGGTATGCTGTTCCCTAACAGTCAGATGTTTATCTTCCCTTTGCCGATGCCGATTAAAGCGAAATATTTTGTAATCGGATATGCTGTGTTGGAGCTTGTTCTTGGTATTGCAGGAGGTGACGGAGTAGCTCATTTCGCACATTTGGGAGGAATGCTTTTTGGTTTTATTTTGATTATATATTGGAGAAAGAAGAATGGCGGCGGACAACAGTTTTATTACTAACCTAAAAGAAAATTTCAGGAGAGGGGATATTGTAACTCGGCTGCTATATATAAATATAGGAGTTTTCTTGGTTGTCACACTGGTAAACATTGTACTGACTTTGTTTAATCAGCCTGCTGGCTTTTGGACGAACTATTTGGAATTTCCCGCTTGGTGGGAGCGTTTTATCCGACAGCCTTGGTCGTTGTTTACCTATATGTTTATGCATGCTGGCATACTGCATATATTGTTCAATATGTTATGGCTGTACTGGTTCGGGCGTTTGTTCTTGCAATTTTTTTCGGCAAAACATTTGCGTGGTTTATATGTATTAGGCGGAATTGTGGGAGGATTGATGTATATGCTTGCATATAATTTGTTTCCCTATTTTGCTGATGCTGTATATTCTTCTTATTTGTTAGGAGCTTCGGCTTCAGTGCTTGCTATTGTAATTGCAGTTGGTGTACGTGAGCCAAACTATCCTATTCAGTTGATGTTTGTCGGTACTGTAAAGCTAAAGCAGGTAGCCATATTCATGTTGTTGCTAGATTTGTTGTTTATGACTTCAGGAAATGCAGGTGGACATATTGCTCATCTGGGAGGGGCTTTAGCCGGTTGGTGGTTTGCCGCAGGGTTACAGAAGGGTCATGATGCAACAAAATGGATAAATAATATACTCGACTTTTTATCTGGAAGCTGGAAGCCTGTTTCCAGAAAGCCTAAAATGAAAGTGCATTACAGTGACAAGCAGAAAGACTATGATTTTAATGCCAGAAAAAAAGAACGTACAGAGGAAATAGATAGAATATTAGATAAGTTGCGTAAGTCTGGTTACGGTAGTTTGACTGATGCTGAAAAAAAGCATTTGTTTGATGCTAGTAAAAAGTAGATAGTGCTTATTGGACCTTTTGCCGATGGGAGAAGAATATACCGAATACTATATTGATTATATAAAATAATGTAACGATGAGAAAAATTGGATATTTGGTTCGGTGGATGTTGTTCATCTTGAATATATTGGTTGGTATTGGTTTTTTGATTAGTGCTTACAGTCCGTATATCTCTCCGGTCAGTCATTCGTTGTGGGCATGTGCAGGGTTGTTCTTCCCTTTTTTTCTTCTTGCAAATTTCTTGTTTCTTGTAATGTGGATTTGCATAAAATGGAAAATTTCTATATTCCCCTTACTAATTTTTGTAGCGGGTTGGGATAGTGTATGGACTTATTTCCCTATGAGAAGTTCCAATGAGCTAGAAGGAGAGGTTATCAAATTGTTGACTTACAATACTCAGGATATTTCAGTAAGAAAGAGTTATGAAAAAAAAGATGGGAATCCTGTTTTGAATTATTTAAGAGAAAGTGATGCAGATATTATTTGTTTGCAAGAATTTGCTTCTAATGGTGTTGTAAAGCAAAAAGAAATAGATCAGGTTTTATCTGTTTATCCTTATCATAAAAGTATGAGGATAAAAGGTGGTAGTGGCTTGGCTTGCTATTCCCGGTTTCCTATTTTGTCAGCAAGTATTCTTGATTATTCAAGTCAATTTAACGGAAGTGTGCTTTACCGTTTAAAAGTTGGGAAAGATACTTTAGTTTTGATTAATAACCATTTAGAGTCTAATAAGCTGAATGATCATGATAAAAGTGTATATAATGATATATTGAAATCACCTCGTGAAGAGAATGTAAAGAATGGAGGAAAGTATTTGTTACATAAGCTGGCAGATGCTGTAGCTATCCGGGCACCTCAGGCAGACTCTGTTGCACATGCTATTGCAGTAAATCGTACTCGCTACATGATTGTTTGCGGTGATTTTAATGACACCCCTATCTCATATGCTCATCGGGTTATAGGAAATGGATTGACAGATGTTTATGCAAAAGCCGGATGGGGACCCGGGTTTACTTACAATGAAAACCATTTCTATTTTCGCATTGACCATATTTTTGCAAGTAATGCCTTTCGTGTATTAAAATGTGAGATTGACCGTTCGATAAGAGCTTCCGATCATTATCCTGTGTGGTGTTTGCTGGAGAAAAAATAATTTATAATATTCCTTAAAGTTGTTTTATATATTCTTTTATAGATACAGGAGAGATATAGATTGAATTTTACACAAAAAAAGACAAAATGTGGTATATCCATGGAATTGATTTGGCTTAATTTTGTTCGCCAATTTAAACAAAAGTTGGATAAAAAGTATTAATGCGGAAAAAACTGGTTTTTCATATTAATACTTATTGGGGAAAAAATTATTTTTTAAATTAACTTAATCAATAAAATTTAATCTATGGATTTAGCAAATTTTGTTCGTAAGGCAGGGCTTACTTTGGTAATGACTATGCTTTGTCTTATTGCATTTGCTCAAGGGAAAACAATTTCCGGTATTATTAAGGATGCTACTGGGGAACCTTTAATTGGAGTAAGTGTACAAGTGAAGGGTACAGCATTAGGAGCAATTACTGACTTAGATGGTAATTTTTCTATTGCTAATGTGAAACAAGGAAGTCTTCTGGTCATTTCGTATGTAGGATATGCTACTCAGGAAATTAAGATTGGAAGTCAATCGAATTACAACATTGTATTGGAAGAGGATAATAAAGTTCTTGATGAAGTTGTAGTTATTGGTTACGGTACTGCTAAGAAAAAAGATCTTACGGGTGCTGTAAGTACGGTAAAAGGGGATGCTTTGGCTAAAGTTCCTGTAACAAATGTAGCAGAAGCATTGACAGGTAAACTTGCAGGTGTGCAGATTACGACAACCGACGGTTCTCCTGATGCAGAAATGATTATTAAAGTTCGTGGTGGTGGATCTATTACAGGTGATAACTCTCCGCTTTACATTGTGGATGGTTTTCCAATGTCTAGTATGAGTGATATATCTCCATCGGATATAGAGGATATTACAGTGTTGAAAGATGCTGCTTCTACTGCTATCTATGGTTCACAGGGAGCAAATGGTGTTATTTTGATTACAACTAAAAATGCCAAAGGAGGAAAAACAGTTGTAAGTTATAACGGTTATATTCAAGGAAAAACAATCCGTAAGAAGCTGGATACAATGTCTCCTTACCAGTTTGTAATGTATAATTATGAACGACAGGCTCTTAGAGGTGCTTCTGCTATAACTAGCTTTGAGGAGCGTTACGGTGCTTACGGTGATTTGGATTTGTATAAATACCAGCAGGGACATGACTGGCAGGAAGAAATGTTTGGCAATAATGAGCTTTCTCAGTCACATAATATTAGCATAACAGGTGGAAATGACAAAACCAAGTTTACGCTAAGCGGTACTTATGCCAACGATAAGAGCTTGATGAAAGATAACGGATACAGACGTTATAATATGAACTTTAAATTGAAGCATGAATTATATAAGAACTTGAATTTAGACCTTGGTGTACGCCTGGCTGATACCGAAACTCAGGGTGTGGGAACCGGTGGTGGTACCTATAAGATTCGTTCTTACGATGCTATTATGAAAGCTCCGGTATTTGGTCTTTATGATCAGATTGATATAGATCCAAGTACTTTACCAGAAGATGAATATGATGAATATATTAATGCAACTCGCGATTTGCAGGCACAAGTTGATGATTATTGGAGAAGAAAAAATGAACGTCGCTATAACTTCAATACTGCGATAACTTGGGATATTACCAAGAATTTTACTTATCGTGCAGAAGGTGGATACGATTATACATTCTTCCAACAGAAAGATTACTATGGACCGATGAGTAGCATGGCTGTACAGAACGGTAACAGTTTACCTATCGGCGAATGGGAAAAGAAAGATTCATGGAAATTACGTGCTGCGCATACCTTGACATGGAAGCAGAAGTTTAATAAGGTTCATGATGTAAATATCATGCTTGGACAGGAATATGTAGCCTCTGGAAATGAAGCTAATGAAATGGTAGGAAAAGGATTCCAGGAAGATATCACTCCGGAAAAGATGTTTGCTAGTATGGCAAATAACTCGAAAGGAACTGGTGCACAGACAATTTCTTCTACGCTTGCTCAGGAAGATCGTACCATTTCTTTCTTCGGTCGTGCAAACTATACTTTAATGGATAGATATTTGTTAACGTTCACAATGCGTGCAGACGGTTCTTCTAAGTTCTCTAAAGGAAACCGTTGGGGATATTTCCCGGCTGCTGCGGTAGCATGGCGTGTTTTAGAAGAGCCTTTTATGGCACCAGCCAAAGACTTGATGTCTAATCTGAAATTACGTTTTTCTTATGGTACTGCAGGTAATAACCGTATCGGAAGTGCAATGTTTGAAACAACCTACAAGGCATATTCTAGCAGTAAATATTATGGTCAGGGTAATGAACAGAACCCTCATTATACATTGAATAATAGCCAGCTTGCTAATCCTAACCTGAAGTGGGAAACAACAATAACTCGTAACGTCGGTGTGGATTTTGGTTTCTTCAATGAACGTTTGTCTGGTAGTATCGACTATTATTGGAATAAGGTTAAGGATTTGTTGATTGATATACCTATTACTGCTATTGGTTATACTTCTATGCAGCAAAACTTGGGTGAAACCTCTAATAAAGGTGTTGAACTTTCATTGAATGCTGCTATCCTGCAGAAGAAAGATTATTCTTTGAATTTCAATTTTAATATTGGATTCAACCAGAACCGTGTTGAAAAGCTTTCTGATGGGGTAACCTCTATGTCATTTAACTCTGGTGCTTTTTCTACAGATATGCGTGGTCAGGATGATTATCGTGTAATCGTCGGACAGCCTCTGGGGTTGGTTTGGGGATTTGTGTATGACGGTATTTATGGAGTTGATGATTTTGAAACTTATGTTGACGTAAATGGAAAAACTCAATTTCAGTTTGATAAATCAGGTAACTATATATTAAAGAAAGGTGTTGTAGATAATACTTATATGACTTCCGGATCTTATGGTGGCCTTCGTCCGGGAACTATGAAACTGAAAGATTTGGACGGAGACGGTAAGATAACAGAAGCTGGTGACCGTACTGTTATCGGTAAGACACAGCCTAAATTCAGTGGTGGTTTTGGCTTGAACGGAACTTACAAATGGTTTGATGTTTCTGCAAACTTTAACTTTGTATATGGTAATGACGTTTATAACATGGATAAGATGGTTTCATCTCAGTCTTACCGTAATCAATATGCAGCACTGCGTCGTGAAATGTCGCCTGTAACTCTTGGAGGTGATGCCTGGACTTATCTGGATCAAGCTACCGGTGAAATCATTACTGATTATGAGACACTGAAGGCTATGAATGCCGGAGCTACACGCTGGTCGGCTACAACAATGTCTGACAGTAACCCTGTACCAACATCATGGGCTGTGGAAGATGGGTCATTCTTGCGTTTGCAGAACCTGACTGTAGGTTTTACATTGCCAAAAGACTGGACGAAGAAATTTGCTTGCAATCAGTTCCGCTTGTATTGTACTTTGAACAATGTTTTCTGTCTGAGTGGTTACGATGGCTATGACCCTGAAGTAAACTCTGCAATCCGTAGTAGTAGTACTAGTGGATTGACTCCGGGTGCAGACTTTTCATCTTATCCTAAGTCTTTCTCATGGACTGCAGGTGTAAACATTACCTTTTAATTGATTTAATATAGAAACATATATGAAAAAGAAATTCTTATATATAACAACTTTTGTATGTGGATTGTTGGGAGCTACTGCTTGTGATGACATGTTGGATACAGAAGCTCTATCAACAGACAACCTGGAGTATCTCTGCTCTAATCCGACCGACGCTCGGAAAATGGTTGCTCATGTTTACTCTTATATGTGTGAGGATACATATACGTCTCGTATGAGTACCAACTGGATGCAGAATACCGATATTGAAATTGGTTTTGTGAGTGGAGACCAGACTGAAAGTACTGACCGCCGTGGGGTATGGTGTCTGAACATGAAACAGTTCAACGATATAAAGAATGCGTGGGATAATACATTTAAGGCGATTGATTTTGCAAACCAGTGTATTCAGGGTATTGAAGGAAGTGCTATGTATCAGTCGGGGGATAAGGACATGAAGCAGTTGCATGGTGAAGCGTATTGTTTACGTGCTTACTGGTATTGGTTGATGTGTAATTTCTGGGCAGATGTTCCGTTTGCTACTACACCGACTACTTCTACGGATATGCATAATGACCCTCGTACTGACAAGAATATCATTTATGCTCACTGTATTCAGGATCTTATTAATGTAGAAGAAGAAATGCAGTGGAGCGATGAGATTACTGTAGAATATATGAACCGTGAATTCGCTTTAGGTTTTATTACAAAGTTGGCGATGTTCCGTGCCGGATATTCTATGCAGGCAGACGGTACGATGTCACGATGTGACAGAACAGAAGATGAATATAATGTAACTTATGTAGATGTAAACGGAGTAGAACAGAATACTACTTGTGCTGATGATTTTTATAAGGTAGCTCAGGCTTATGCACAAAAACTGATTAACCTGAAAGGTCGCAGCCTGAATCCTAATTTTAAGGAAATCTTCGATAATCAAATCAATGGATGTAATCCTGGAAATGGAGATGTTTTGTATGAGGTAGCTTTTGTTCCTAATGCAGGTGGTGATATAGGCTGGTGTCATGGTATGAGTGTTGTTTCTAGTACAAAAGGTGCGGGCACAAGTTATACATATCTTACTCCTTCTTATGTCGCTTCTTTCGATTCGAAAGACTTGCGTCTTCCTGTGACATGTGCTAACTATCGTTGGCTGTATGATGGCAGACAAGCTGCGACAGATGCTTTCAATGTACAGCCTGCTAAATGGTGTCGTCTGGACCTGACCGTCAGCGGAATTGATTCTAAGGGTACAGGTATAAACTGGCCTGTATTACGTTACTCGGATGTTCTTCTGTTATTGGCTGAGGCTGAAAATGAAATAAATCATGGTCCTACAGAAACTGCCAAGAATATGCTTAGAACTGTACGCAACAGAGCGTTTAGCGCAGAAGACCAAATGGAAAAGGTTGAAAATTATATCAGCGGATTGAATAACTATGATAAGTTTAAGCAGGCTATCATAAATGAAAGAGCATGGGAATTTGGAGGTGAGAACATACGTAAATTCGATTTGATTCGCTGGAACTATTACAGTGATGCTATTGTAAATACTATTGAATGGATGCGTGAAGTTGCTATTAACTATCAGCAGCTGGAACAGGTAGGTGATGAACTGATTTATAACAAGGACAAAGAAATCGTAGATATGGGAGTTGCTCCTCGTTTGTATTATAATTATATAAATGGTGAAGTAGTTTTTGAAAACGATTACTTTACTTACCGTGATAGAGGAGTAAGCCCTTATAAGGAAGCAGAGTCTTTGAAAGATGATGATATAAATAAGGCTGGATCGGGAGCAACTTTCGATGGATTGAAGTATGTTGGTTTTATTGATGGTTTGATTTCTGTTTCTTCTACAGATCCGGAAACTAACAAACCATATGGTAAAGACGAAAATGGTGATGATATTAAGAAGGGAATTGTAAACGAACGTGTTGTAAACTCTTGGTATGGTCTTACCAACGGGACTTTGGTGTTGGGTACGGAAGATATAGAGTCATTAAGAAAGAAAGTTACTCCATATGTATTCCCGATTCCTACAGACCGTATAATGTCATCTAATGGAGTATTGTCGAATGATGGTTATGCTATTCGTAACAAATAAAATTTAATGGTATGAAAATAAGAAAATATATAGCGATGATGTTGCTTACTTGTATGGTAGGCTATACATTTACTGCATGTAAAGATGATGAAGCACTTGGAGAGGCTCCACGTATATTTCGTCCTGTTGCAACGTTAGAGGTGCAGCAAAATAAAATAGTCGTAGACTGGGAAAACATTAAGGAAGCGACAAGCTATGAATTGGAGCTGTATCGTGTAATTGGAACCGATGAAGTGACTGGTGAAAGTATTTATGAAGAAACTCCGGTTAAGGCTGGAACTTGTACAAGTGCTCCATATACTTTTGACGATTTGAGCTGGGACGAGAAGTATATTGTTAAGATTAAAGGTGTAAATGATAATAAATCTTCTGAGTATTACCAAACAAAAGAGGTTAGTGTTACATATATATCAAAAATTACAGGTGTAAAGCTGATTGATAATGCTGCTCGTGTAAGCTGGGATGAAGGCGGAGCTGTTATTAAGGCTATAAAAGTTGTGGAAGAGCCGATTGAAGATGTTGTAGCACCTGTAGATGCGAATGAATGGAGTGTTCCTGTAAGCGATGAGGAGTATACTCAGGGATATGTAGATATAAAAAGTCTGACTCCAGAGATGCGGTATACATTTTATGCATATAGTGATGCGTCGAATATGAATAATGATACCTATGCTGGTAGAGCTTTTGGTACTACTCCAGCTAGTGCTAACTATGATGATGAATTTGGAGTGGGCAACTGGATTGACTTGAGAAGTTATTCAGAAGAAGAAGCTGCTGACATCTTGAATAGTGATGAGCTGAAAGCTCAGCTGAAAGACAATATGGGACTTATTTTGAGTCCGGGAGTTGATTACTATGTAGAAGGATTTAAATTCAACAAATCTTTGACTTTAATGACTGGACCTACATTGGGAAATAATGCACGCTTGATTATTAAAAGTGCTTTCCAGTGTGAAAAAGGAATGACTGTAGAAAAGATTGAATTCAGAAATTTGGATATGTATAGTAAATATGCTGTTCCAGGAGGTGGTTATGAACTGAATGATCCTGAAATGCATAATAAGGGATTCGGCGGTATGCAGGTATTCAACGAAAAGGGTACAAATTCTACCGTTGGTTCATTGATTTTCTCTGGATGCTATTTGGAAGGTTATCGTTCTATCGTTCGTGCCCAGTCGGATAATGATAACTTTACTAAAATTTTGTTTGACGGTTGCACCATCAATGGAGTAGGTGATCAGGGGGTTATTACTACGACTGATACAAAGGCAGATTGGAGAGAAGTTTCTTTTAAAGATTGTACAATAACAAACGTTGTTGAGTTCTGTGATTTCCGTTCTATAGCCAATGATTTGACTTTGAATATTGAGAACTGTACATTCTGCTATGCTCCGATTGAAACAAGCAAATACAATAGTTTGCCTTTGTTCCGTATTGAAGATAATAAAGCAGTAACTTTGAATGTAACAAATACATTGTTTGGTCCTGCCATGGCAACAGTTGGACAAGACGGAAGCAATATTTGTCCGAATGTAGCTGGTACAATTGGTTCTTTCTTCTTGAATGCGTCAAATCCGGCAAATATAGTCAACAGTTTCAAGACAAACTTTGCATGGATTGTTGATGCTAATGGAAAGACTTATCCAATGGAAGGACTTCAGGCACTGGATGCAGCAGAAACAGAAATTTGGAATAATCCTTCTGCGGGAGATTTCAAAATTATTTCCAGCAAGGTTCCTGCAGGAGTAGGTGCTTCAAAGTGGTTACAGTAACAGAGTAGCTTTCTTCTAAGGTGGCTAGTTCTATATAACAGAAATGTGTTATTGGAACTAGCCATTTTTGTATTCTTTTTTGTGAAGTTGTTGTTAAGTTTGATAGCTATATTTAATGGGGGATTAGCTATTGGGGAAAATTTGATCTGTCAAATTATAATACTGATATGAAATGCTTCTTTGAAAAAGGGAAATTTATAGCTTAAAACTTAAATATTTAGAAACCTTTCCCTTTATAAATGAAAAAAAAACTATATTTGCAACCTTGAATAAACGTATATTAATTAAAAAGTAAATATATAAATTAAAGTAACATGCAAAACAAAGGATTCGTAAAGGTTTTTGCGATATTGCTGACCCTTGTATGTGTGTTCTATCTTTCGTTCTCTTTTGTAACTCGCTATCATATGAAAAAGGCGGCAGAAGATCCGAAAGGGGAAACTCACTACCTTGATTCAGTACAGAATGAAAAGGTTTGGTTGGGCAGTTATACGCTGAAACAATGTCGTGAGATGGAAATCGGACTGGGACTTGACCTGAAAGGTGGTATGAACGTTATTCTGGAAGTTTCTGTACCGGATGTTGTAAAAGCTTTGGCTGATAACAAAACAGATGAGGCATTTAATAAAGCCGTTGCTGAAGCTGCAAAACAACAGGTTACCAGTCAGGATGATTTTATCACAATTTTTATTCGTGAATACAAGAAACTGGCTCCGGAAGGAAAGCTGGCAGAGTTATTCGCTACTCAACAGTTAAAGGATAAAGTAACTACACGCAGTACTGATGCTGAGGTTGAAGCTGTATTACGCGAAGAAGTGAAAGCTGCGGTAGACAATTCTTATAATGTATTGCGTACTCGTATCGACCGCTTTGGTGTGGCTCAGCCTAATATCCAGACATTGGAAGGTAAGATGGGACGTATCATGGTGGAATTGCCAGGTATTAAGGAACCAGAACGTGTTAGAAAATTGTTGCAGGGTTCTGCTAATCTGGAATTCTGGGAAACTTTTGAAGCAAAAGAAATCGTTCCGGTATTAGCTTCTGCTGATAGCCGTGCTCGTGATTTGCTTGCTGGAACAGCTACTGATTCTGTACAAACAGATACTGTTGCTACTGCTCAGCCTGCAATTTCTGCTAAAGACAGTTTAGCTGCTGCATTGAAAGGTGAAACTGCTTCTAATACTTCTGGTGCAAATATTGAACAAATGAAGAAGGAACATCCGTTGCTTTCTGTTCTTCAGTTGAACCAGAGTGGTGTAGGAGCTATTGTTGCTTATGCTGACCGTAACGATACAGCTGAAGTTAATCGTATCTTAAGTATGCCTGAAATACAGAAGCAGTTACCTCGTGACCTGAAATTGATGTGGGGTGTTGCTGCTGCTGACTTCGATAAGAGCGGACGTATTTTCGAATTGTATGCAATTAAATCTACAGAGCGTAATGGCCGTGCTCCTTTGGAAGGTGATGTCGTAACTGATGCAAGAGATTCTTACGACCAGTATAATAAACCGTGCGTGAGCATGTCTATGAATACAGAAGGTGCTCGTCGCTGGGCTGCTTTGACTAAACAAAATGTTGGCAGATCAATCGCTATTGCATTGGATGGTTATGTATATAGTGCTCCACGTGTTAATGGTGAAATTCCTGGAGGACAGTCAGAAATTTCTGGTAGCTTTACTCCGGAACAGACAAAAGACTTGGCTAACGTGCTGAAGTCTGGTAAAATGCCGGCACCTGCACGTATTGTACAGGAAGATATCGTAGGACCGTCTTTGGGACAGGAATCTATTAACCAAGGAATTATTTCATTCGTAGTTGCACTGGTTGTCTTGATGATTTATATGTGTGCTATGTATGGATTTATTCCGGGTATGATTGCAAACTGTGCATTGTTTGTTAACTTCTTCTTTACATTAGGTATTCTATCTTCTTTCCAGGCTGCCTTGACAATGTCTGGAATTGCCGGTATGGTGCTTTCACTTGGTATGGCGGTGGATGCTAACGTATTGATTTATGAACGTACAAAAGAAGAGTTGAAGGCTGGTAAGGGAACTAAACAAGCTTTGTCGGAAGGTTATGCTAATGCATTCTCAGCAATCTTCGACTCAAACTTGACTTCTATTATTACTGGTATTATCTTGTTTAACTTTGGTACTGGTCCTATCCGTGGATTTGCCACTACATTGATTATCGGTATTCTTTGCTCATTCTTTACAGCTGTATTCTTGACTCGTCTGGTTTACGAACATTATATGGGTAAAGATAAGTGGTTGAACTTGACCTTTACTACTGGTATTTCGAAGAACCTGATGCAGAATGTGCATTACAACTTTATGGGTGTTACCAAACGTTCTTTCATAATTTGGGGAGCTGTAATTGTTGTTTGTATCATTTCATTCTTTGTTCGCGGTTTGTCACAAAGTATTGACTTTACCGGTGGACGTAACTTCGTTGTTCAGTTCGAACAGGTTGTACAACCGGAAACTGTACGTAGCTTGTTGCAGCCAAAGGTGGGCGATGCTAATGTTCAGGCTATTGCATTGGGTACAGATGGTAAGACTATCCGTGTTACAACAAACTACCGTATAGAAGAAGATTCTCCAACTATCGATGCTGAAATTGAGGAATTCTTGTATGATGCATTGAAAGAGGGTAATTTGCTTGGTAAAGGAACTACACTTGAAATATTTATCGACCGTGATAACCGTACTGGTGGTTCAATCATCAGTTCACAGAAAGTTGGTCCAAGTATCGCTGACGATATCAAGACTTCAGCTATCTGGTCTGTTATTTTAGCTTTGATCGCAATCGGTCTGTATATTTTGGTTCGTTTCCGCAATATTGCCTATAGTGTGGGTGCTACTGTTGCATTGGCTGTTGATACACTGTTGATTATTGGTATGTATTCTATTTGGTATGGTATACTGCCTTTCTCATTGGAAATCGACCAGACATTCATCGGCGCTATTTTGACCGCAATCGGTTACTCAATCAACGATAAGGTGGTAATTTTCGACCGTGTACGTGAATTCTTCCACTTGTATCCGAAACGTGACCGTGCTAAACTGTTTAACGACTCACTGAACACTACATTGTGCCGTACTATTAATACCTCATTAAGTACTTTAATCGTATTGTTGAGTATTTTGATTTTAGGTGGTGATAGTATTCGTAGCTTTGCCTTTGCAATGATTCTGGGTGTTGTTATCGGTACTTTGTCATCATTGTTCGTGGCAGCTCCAGTTGCATATCTGACAATGGGACATAAGATGAAAGATACAGAAAAAGCAGAAGCTTAATAAATTTATTAAAATTATAGATTGAGGTAAAAGAGGGTGTGTCAAAACTCGTTTTTTGAAAATATGAACTTATAATTTGAAATTTGAGCATCCTAAAAGACTAAAGAAAGGGCCGTATCATTACTCAATACAGAGTTTGATACGACCCTTTTTAAATATTATAGTTATAATCTGTAACTTTGAGGAGTAGTTATTTTAGTTTTGACACACCCTCTTTTCTTTTTTGCCTATGATTTTTTATTGCTGATTATTGAGTTTGAAGAACAAAGTGGGCATAGATTTGTTTTATCTATGTACTGTAAGATTAACAGACTGACTAAACAACTAACTAAACTATTCAAAGTATGAAAAAAAGATTTTTTTTCGCAATGGCGCTTGCAGCTGTTGCAATGGTGGGTAATGCACAAGATGCATACGTAGGTAATAAATTCTTTGATAATTGGTACATGGGTATCAAAGGTGGAGGCATTACCCCAACAACACATTCTGCATTCTGGAAAAATATGCGTGGAACAGCTGGTATTGAGCTTGGGAAACAAATTACTCCGGTGTTGGGAGTTTCTTTTGAAGGACTGACAACTGTCAACACGAGCGAAAGCCGTACAGCGTTTGATGCACTTAATTTGGGAGCCTTGGGTAAAATCAACTTAAATAACTTATTTGGTGGCTATTTGGGTAAGCCCAGATTGTTTGAAGTTGAGGCGATTGCCGGCATTGGCTGGGGACATGATTTTGTAAATTCAGGTCTGGGCTATGACAAATCATATATGGTAAGCCGTTTTGGAACAAGTTTTAACTTCAATTTAGGAGAGGCGAAAGCTTGGACTATAAATGTACGTCCTGCTATTGTATATCAGATGTCAGGAAACAGATCGCAGATTTTAAATGTTAATAAATCAGCTATAGAACTTTTGGCGGGTGTGACCTATCATTTTGCAAGTAGTAATGGAAAGCATTACCAAACAATTCAGACTCCATACAACCAGGCTGAAGTTGATTTGCTGAATGATGCAATTAACACATTGCGTGCAGAATCGGCTGCAAAAACAGAAGGACTTGAAGCTTTACAATATGAAAATGATCAGTTGAAAGAAAAACTGAATGAGTGTATGAATGCACCGAAAGAGGTTGAAACTATTGTTCAGAATACTCACTCTAAGTCTTTAGAGTCGGTTATTACTTTCGGACAAGGAAAGGCTACTGTAAGTGCTGATCAGTTGCCAAATGTAGAACGTATTGCTACATACATGAAGAATAATCCTTCTAGTACAGTTGTTATTAAAGGATATGCTTCTCCTGAAGGTAGTGCAGAGATTAATGCACGTATTGCAAAACAACGTGCAGAGGCTGTGAAGACTATCTTGATTAATAAATACAAAATAAGCGCAAGCCGTATTGCGGCAGAAGGTCAAGGAGTAGGAGAAATGTTCTCAGAACCAGACTGGAACCGCGTAAGTATTGCAACACTGAACGAAGCAGAATAAAACTCTAGTTTGTTTTTCGGAAAAAGGAGCTATGTCAGAATTTAGACATGGCTCCTTTCTTTTTGTACCCTCGTCGGGAATCGAACCCGAATCAAAAGTTTAGGAAACTTCTATTCTATCCGTTGAACTACAAGGGCAAGTTGATTGCAAAAATACTTCTTTTTCGGAATATCCCAATAATTTTGTTTAAAAAACTTGAGAGCTTCCTTTACAAATGAAATAACTACCTTTTTTATTTTGATTTTTAAAGGAAGTTCGCCAATTTTGCGATTAATGAATTTGTAAACTTTAAATGACATATTATGGCAGAAGAAATGATAATCAAGGAGCTGGATGATGTAGTTGTTCGCTTCTCTGGTGATTCAGGCGACGGTATGCAGCTGGCGGGAAATATGTTTTCCAATATATCAGCTGCCGAGGGAAATGATATCAGTACATTTCCAGATTATCCGGCCGATATCCGGGCTCCGCAAGGTACATTAACAGGTGTTTCTGGATTTCAGGTACATATAGGTTCTGGGAAAGTATATACTCCAGGAGATAAATGCGATGTGTTGGTTGCAATGAATCCTGCAGCATTGAAAACTCAGTATAAATTTTGTAAGCCTCAATCGGTTATTATAATTGATACAGACTCGTTTACAAAACGTGATCTGGAAAAAGCTCAGTTTGTATTGGAAAATCCTTTTTCAGAGCTTGGTATCAAGAATGAAGTAGTGGAAGCTGCCATTACGACAATGTGTAAAGAAAGCCTGAAGGATAGTGGGTTGGACAATAAGTCTATTATGCGTACCAAAAACATGTTCGCATTAGGTTTAGTGTGCTGGCTTTTCCATCGTGATGTAAAGGTAGGTGAAAAGTTACTTCGTGAGAAATTTGCGAGAAAACCGGAGATTGCAGAAGCTAATGTGAAGGTTTTATACGATGGTTATCATTTTGGAGAAAACACGCATGCTTCAGTTGCGATGAGCTATCTGGTTCCTAGTAAAGCTCAAAAAGAAAAAGGACGTTACATGGATATTAATGGCAATAAAGCTACGGCTTACGGGCTTATTGCTGCTGCAGAAAAGGCTGGATTGCAGCTTTATCTGGGATCATATCCTATTACTCCTGCGACAGATATCTTACATGAATTGGCAAAACATAAATCATTGGGAGTAAAAACGGTTCAGTGTGAAGATGAAATAGCAGGATGTGCTTCGGCTGTTGGTGCTGCTTTTGCCGGAGCTTTGGCTGTAACAACCACCTCCGGACCTGGAGTTTGTCTGAAGAGTGAAGCTATGAATCTGGCTGTAATTACTGAATTGCCTTTAGTAATCGTTGATGTACAGCGTGGAGGACCTTCTACCGGACTACCTACTAAATCAGAACAGACGGATTTATTACAGGCTTTGTATGGAAGAAATGGTGAAAGCCCGATGCCAGTCATTGCTGCATCCTCACCTACAGATTGTTTTGATGCAGCCTATATGGCATGTAAAATAGCATTGGAACATATGACTCCTGTTGTTTTGTTGACCGATGCTTATATTGCAAACGGTTCGGCAGCATGGCGTTTGCCTGACTTAGCTGAATATCCTGATATTCGTCCTCCTTATGTAACACCTGACATGGCTGGGGCCTGGACACCTTTCCAGCGTAATCCACAGACAGGCGTACGTTATTGGGCTACTCCAGGTATGGAAGGATTTATGCACCGTATCGGAGGATTGGAAAAAAGTAATGAAACGGGAGCTATCTCAACAGATCCGGAAAATCATAACCTGATGACGCGTCTGCGCGCTGAGAAAGTGGCTAAGATTGCTGATTCTATACCTGATTTGAAGGTAGAAGGAAATCAGGATGCAGATTTACTGATTGTAGGTTTTGGTGGAACATACGGTCATTTGCATTCGGCTATGGATGAGCTGAACAGACGTGGAAAGAAAGCTGCTTTAGCTCATTTTAAGTTCATCAATCCGTTGCCTAAGAATACGGAAGAAGTTCTTCGTCGATATAAAAAGATCGTTGTTGCAGAGCAGAATATGGGACAGCTGGCAGGTTATCTGAGAATGAAGATAGAAGGTATTCATTTGCATCAGTTTAATCAGGTAAAGGGACAACCTTTTGTTGTACAAGAACTGGTTGAAGCATTTACTAAATTAATGGAGGAATAGACAATGAGCGAAACAAAATATACAGCAGCAGATTATAAGGCAGGACAACCGCGCTGGTGTCCCGGATGCGGTGATCACGCATTTTTGAATTCCTTTCATAAGGCACTTGCAGAATTAGGAGTTCCTCCCCATGAAATTGCAGTTATTTCTGGTATTGGATGTTCGTCTCGTCTGCCTTATTATATGAATACATATGGTATGCATACGATTCATGGACGTGCGGCAGCCATTGCAACAGGAGTTAAGGTTGCTAATCCAAATCTTACTATCTGGCAGATTTCAGGAGATGGTGACGGACTGGCTATTGGAGGTAATCATTTTATTCATGCTATCCGTCGTAATGTAGATATTAATATTATATTACTGAATAATCGTATTTATGGACTTACCAAGGGGCAGTATTCTCCTACATCAGCTCGAGGTTTTGTCAGTAAGTCGTCACCATACGGTACAGTAGAAGATCCGTTCCGTCCGGCAGAATTATGCTTTGGCGCGCGTGGACGCTTTTTTGCCCGTTGTGTCGCTGTAGATGGAGGTCCGTCAGTAGAAGTATTGAAAGCAGCAGCTCGTCATAAGGGAACATCGGTAGTGGAAGTTCTTCAAAACTGTGTGATATTTAATGATGGCACTCATGATGCTGTCGCTAAAAAAGAAGATCGTGAACGCAATGCCATTTATCTGGAGCACGGTAAACCTATGCTTTTCGGTCCGAATAAAGAGTTTGGATTAATGCAGGAAGGTTTCGGATTGAAAGTCGTTAAACTGGGTGAAAATGGAATTACGGAAAAAGATATTCTAGTACATGATGCTCATTGTGAAGATCATACACTTCAGTTGAAACTGGCTTTGATGGAAGGGCCTGATTTCCCGATTGCATTGGGAGTTATTCGTGATGTAGAAGCGCCTACATATGATGAATCTGTCGAAGTACAGATAGAAGAAGTTTCTGCGAAAAAGAAATATCATAATTTTGCTGAATTGCTTGCAACCAATGATACTTGGGAAATAAAATAATAGCTGTTGCCGGTAAGGTAGCAAAAACAGAGTAGACAAACCTGAAAATAGCTGTATCAAACTTGCTTTAAGTCATGATACAGCTATTTTTATTAAGATGTATCACTTGTATCAGTGCCTGAATGAACGTTGAAATTTTGCTAAAATGTTTATTTTATTTTACTTTTGGCAAATATACGTTATTAGCGCTGTTAAGATATGGGAGTATTATATTTGTCAGTCGAATTATTTTTCGATTTATTTGCTTGTATACTCGGAGGTATTTCAGTATGTCGTGCAGGCGACAACTATCCGAAGTTCTACTGGGGAATCATAGCTTTTTGCATCGGTGCCGTATTTATGTGGGAAAATATCGGCTGGCTGACGATTGTGACCGACACTCCCGAATACCGGTTTACAGATTTGCTGAACATTGAAAAAATGCTGAAATGGTACGTATTGGCAAGTATTGTTGCATTGTTTCCCACGGCTTCCCTTCTGCCCGGCTATTTGACCCCTTTTAAAATATTGTCATTTTTGCTTCCGTCCCTTCTGCTTACTACAATTGGCCTGTGCTATTTGGGATTTAATGGCAGAATGACCCCTTTACTCGCTTTTTCAGATATATTTGCCTGTATAGGAAATACCGACGTTATCTTGCGGGTAGTTCTGTTTCTTTCTTCCGTTATAACTCCCGTATTTTTTTGTTTCTATCCTCTGTTTCATCGGAAAGTATATCGTCAGATAAACGGAATGATGTATTTTTTTATTGGGTTTATTTGTCTTTTTGTATTCATTTACTGCCTTTTTACATTGTTTATCAATGAGTTTATATTCAATTTGTTTGGGGCAACTTCTATCATGTTTGCAGTTTTCTTTTCGATACAGTATATGCGAAAAGAGAATCCTTTTTCAAATCGATTCGAAATGGAAGAGTCTACTTTGAGAATAGAGAATGATAGTTGGAATAATCTTTCTCCTTTGTTCAGACAAATAGAAAACCATTTGCTTGATACGAAGGAATATACTCAATATGGATATGACTTACAGTCACTGTCGAAAGCATTGCAAGTAAAAGAAAACCAGTTGTCATTGGCTATAAAATCAGCTGGCTTCAGTAGTTTCAGGGAGTACTTGAATGATTTGCGCCTGCGACATTTTAGGCAGCTGGTTGAGGCGGATAGTGATAAAAGTATAAAGGAACTTATTTTTTCATCTGGGTTTAATTCTCGTTCTACGTTTTACCGAAATTTTTCTGATAAATATGGTATTTCTCCTACACAGTTTGTTGATTCGTGCAAGAATAAATGACAAAAGTGTCCCATTTCTCGGAGTGGGACACTTTTGTTTTTTCTAGTTTATAATTAACCTTTACTTTTACACTATCAATACTTACAATTTCATATTGTGCAGCATGATTATTCATTTAAAGTGCAGGTTGTGCAAAATATGCAACAAAAATGATGTGATTATGCAACGTAGTTTGTGAAGTAGTATATATTTCTTTACATATTTTTGTAAAAAAACATTTATAGGTAAAAGTATGGAGCATATTGGACAGGTTATTAAACAAGAGTTGGAGCGACAGGAACGTACTGTAGTATGGCTTGCCAGAAAGCTCTCGTGCGATCGTTCGAATATTTACCGCATCTTTCAGAAAGAGAGTATAGATACCAATTTACTTGTTCGTATTTCTGTTATCTTGCAGTATGATTTTTTTGCAGGTTTTTCTGACAGTATACGTTTACAACTCCACCAACAGAAATAAACTTGTAGAGTTACAGATGTATATATTATTTTATAAGGATAAAGAGTAGCTTATGAATATTCGTATTTATGTTGTTTCATTTATTGTCATGTTGTGTGCCCCAGTTATCCTGTTTGCACAGCAAGTAGACTATTCAGTTGTGTCGGTACAGGAAGAATCGGGTACTGAGTTTACAAAAATAACCACTGTAGGCGATTATGTATGTATGCCTATTGTTAATCGTTCTGGATCTTCAATAAATTGGCTTTCAAATCGTATTCTGGACATTTCTTATGAAGGGACCCATATTGCTTATTTGTCATGTAGAAATAATACAGTCAACATATTTATTAAAGATTTAAGTCGGCAGGGCGGTTCTGTACAGCGCACTAATCGTACTGCTATTGGAGATTTTTCTTATTCTCCCGATGGCAAATATATCTGTTTCTCAGAGCAGCGAGGAAATGAAAATCAGATTTTTCAGACTTCATCAGATAATGGTTATGTATGTCGGCAGATGACCAGCGGCAACCAGGATTTTTCTCCCATATACTCTTCAGACATGAAACTTTTGTTGTTTGCCCGTCAGGAACGAATGGGAGTCAGTATCTGGAGCTATAACGTTGGTAATAATTTTCTGTCGAGTTATTCCTCCGGAATGAATCCTTGTCCGGTTCCGGGCGAACAAGCTTTCTTATGTGTTCGTACCAATGCTTCCGGTAAGTCTGAAATTTGGAAAATTGATTATGAAAAAGGTATTGAAACCTGTATTATAGCAGACCCTGACAAGAATTTTACCTCTCCGGTACTTTCTCCCGACGGAAGGTGGATTCTGTTTGTTGGAGAAAGTCTGTTGCATGGCAATGGCTTTGTGTATCCTAATACCGACCTGTTTGTCTGTCGTATAGACGGTACAGGATTTGCCCAGCTCACTTATCATGCAGCCGACGATTTAAGTCCGGTCTGGAGTAAAGACGGACGGTTTATTTATTTCATCTCCCAGCGTGGAAGTTCAGATGGAACAGCAAATATTTGGAAAATGAATTTTAATTATTAACTAATTTATAAACGACAATGAAAAAGGTTAGATTATTTTTAATGGCTTTTATGTCATTGGTAGCTGTCAGCGCTTCGGCACAGTTTGTTAACTCTGGCAACAAGTCACAGACTGCCACAACTTCTTCTTTTAACTCAGGCAGTTCTTATAAAGTCGACTTGAATGGTTGGGATCGGATTACTGTATCTTATAGCCCGATGAAATACGTAACCGATATAAAAGGAACCGATGATTTTAATATGACAGGTTTCTCTTTGGGTTATGAAAAAGGGTTCAGTATTGCTAGAAGTTTGCCTATATTTATCGAAACCGGAGCAAATATGCAATATGCTTTCAAGACTTTTGATAACGAAGACAGAGAGGATGCAGGAATTTCTAGTCCGCATTATTATGACATGAAGGCTACTTATTCAACTTTGAATCTGAAAGTTCCAGTGAATTTGGCGTATAAATTGACTTTTGGTGATGTATCATTGATACCTTATGTAGGACTGAATTTTAAGCTGAATCTGTTAGGTCAGTTAAAATATAGCTTAGAAGATCCGGATGATTTGGAAGGCAGTCAATATGATGATGAAGATGATTTCTGGAATGATATAGAAGATTCTGATGAAGATGGTATGAAGCAGACTCTGAACATGTTCGAGAAGAAAGATGTAGGTGGTAAAGATTATGTTTGGAAACGCTTCCAGATGGGATGGCAGATTGGTGTAGGATTGGATTATAACAATTTACATGTAGGTTTAGGCTATACAAAAGATATTATGGAACTTTGCAAAAAGGTAAAGACAAGTTCTGTTATGGTTTCTTTGGGATATAACTTTTAATTGTTGATAGTATGGAAAAATTAAGAAAACTATTTTGGGCTCTTGGCAGTGTGCTGGTTGTATTATTTGCCCTGACATTCTCTTCTTGTTCGGATGACGATGATCACGATAAAGACAAGGGTGATGCTTCCAGCCTTGTTGGCACATGGAGATTTAATGATGACGGTGTTTATTATATAACATTCAAGGCTGACGGTACAGGTCGTTACGAAGATGACTATGAGGATAGTTCTTTTGAATATATTTATAATGAAAAGACTGCTTTATTGATTCTTGATTTTGGTCATGGAGATCAGGATATAGTAAATGTAGTTTCTCTTACTTCTTCTAAACTGACATTACAAGATCCGGAAGATGGATACACATTTACTGGAACAAGAGTAGAGTGATTAATGCCTAGAATACTTAGGCAAAAAGTAACGAGATTTATCAAAAAAATTTTCTGATAAATATGGTATTTCTCCTACACAGTTTGTTGATTCGTGCAAGGATAAATGACAAAAGTGTCCCATTTCTCGGAGTGGGACACTTTTGTTTTTCCTGTTTATAACACATTCCCTACTTTTGAAACGATTTTTAAACTAAATGAAAAAGTTATGAAAAAGTTATTTTTTGTTTTGGCTATGTCTTGCATGGCATCATTCACGGGAATTGCTCAGGAAGCAAAATGGGGAGTTGGAGTAAATGTTGGCTATGGAACTGATGTTTCTAAAGCTTTTCTTGGTGCAAAGGCTCATTATGACATTACAGAAGCTTTTACTGTAGCAGCCAGTTTTAATCATTATTTTAAAGAAACAGTAGATTTAGAGAGCTATGGTGCTGTTGGAGTAGAGGGGAGCTTGAAGTGCTGGGATATTAATGCTGATTTTCATTGGAATGTCTATCGTAATGATCTTTTAAAGTTTTATCCATTAGTAGGGTTGACTTATCTGCATGCAAAAGCTTCTGTTGATGCTGCTGGAGCTACAATTAATAATTCTGAAGGGAAATTTGGAGCTAACGTTGGTGTTGGTGCACAGTTTGATTTTGGAAGTAATTGGGGTGCTAGTGTGGAGGCTAAATATCAGATTATTGATGGAGCGCAATTCGTACCTATGGCAAGTTTAATGTATCGGTTCTAAAATAAATAGGGCTTATTATGTTGAAAATAAAAAAGAATACATTGGCTAGATTGACACTATTTATGTTAATGCTCTGTATGACATTTACAATAACATCTTGTAGTGAAGATGAAGAGTCAAATGTTCAGGTAAGTAAGGAGATGTTGATTGGACAATGGATTTTGGTAAAGGATGTTGTAACCGTGAATGGAGAAAGTGAGATTGATGAATATCCAGTGGAAGCTAGGGAAGAGGTTTTAACATTCAATTCAGATGGCACTTATTCCGATCAGTGGCCATCAGATAATGAAATTGATTATGGAACTTGGCAGATGGCTGCTGATGATAAAATAATGCTTACAATGGATGGTGAAAGTATTGTTTTAACTCTTAGGAAATTAACATCTTCTAAGTTAGTATTATATTATGAGGGTGTATTTGAAGATCTGGGAGAAACAATTCATTATCAAACAGAGATGGTTTACGTTAAGTAAGAAATAATTTTTTTTAATCTCTCTTCTGTTAAATTAGCATGGCATAAATGTACTTGCATTTATAGCCATGCTTTTTATGTCAGCAATTTGTTTCGATGTTTGGTTGGATAAAAAAACAGTCCTGATTCCTTTATAATATTTTCCAAGGAACAAGGACTGTTTCTTAAAAAGACTTATTCTTTTTCTCCATAGCACAAATCACCGGCATCACCTAGTCCCGGTACGATGTATGAGTGTGCGTTTAATTCCGGATCTACAGCTGCACACCATACCGTAGTTTTGTCCTGAGGAAATACTTTTTGTACATGTTCTACTGCCTGTCGGCTGGCAATAACCGATGCTATATGTATGTGTGCTGGTTCACCTTTAGTAAGTAATGCTTTGTAGGCGAGCTCCATTGAACCACCTGTAGCCAGCATCGGGTCTACCAGAATCAGCGTCTTTCCGTCCAAACGCGGAGAGGCAATATACTCGATATGGATATCAAAATTGTCGGCATCTATGTATTTGCGATAAGCCGAAACAAAAGCATTCTCAGCGCGGTCGAAATAGTTAATGAATCCCCGGTGCAGCGGCAGTCCGGCACGCAGGATAGTAGCAATGACAGGCTGTATGGTAGGAACGTTTTCAGTTGCCATGGCTAAAGGTGTCTGTATCTCCAGCGGTTGATAAGGAAGATCACGGCTGATTTCGTATGCCATGATTTCTCCGACACGTTCGATATTGCGGCGGAAACGCAGGCTGTCACCTTGTATATTTACATCGCGAATCTCTGCCAGATACTGGTTTAGAATACTATTATTCCGGTTCAGTTCTACAATTTTCATAGATTGTTTCTCTTTTTTTGATTGTTACATGTTTATGCCGCAAATATACGGATAATTCATGAAAGTTATGGAAGAATGGATATCTATCAATTTAAATACTATACTTATTATTCTAGGTGGTAATATTCGTAGTTGCAATGTCGAAATGACAGATTTGTTACACAAGTATAAATCTTTAGTTTATTACGGATTTTTTTCTGTAATAACTTCTTTAGTTTAAAAATAAACTACTACTTTTGTATCGCCAAAGACGAGGAGGACTGAACTCACTGGTCTATTGGATGGTATAAACGGAAAACTAAACATTTGATATAATAACCAAATTAATCATTTGAACAATGGCAAATTTAGATCTTACTAAGTACGGTATCACTGGAACCGTAGAAATCGTACACAATCCTTCTTACGATGTATTGTTTGCAGAAGAAACAAAAGCTGGTTTGGAAGGCTTCGAAAAAGGTCAGGTAACTGAACTGGGTGCAGTAAACGTAATGACTGGTATCTACACTGGTCGTTCTCCTAAAGATAAATTCTTGGTAAAAGACGCTACAAGTGAAAATACTGTATGGTGGACTTCTGAAGAATATAAAAACGACAACAAGCCTGTTACTACAGAAACTTGGAATGTATTGAAAGACTTGGCTGCAAAAGAATTGTCAAACAAGAAATTGTTCGTTGTTGATGGTTATTGCGGTGCTAACGAAGCTACTCGTTTGAAAGTTCGTTTTATCATGGAAGTTGCATGGCAGGCTCACTTCGTAACTAACATGTTCATCCGTCCTTCTAAAGAAGAATTGGAATCATTCGAACCTGACTTCGTTGTTTACAACGCTTCTAAGGCTAAAGTTGAAAACTACAAAGAACTGGGTCTGAACTCAGAAACTGCAGTTGTGTTCAACTTGACTACTAAAGAACAGGTTATCCTGAACACTTGGTACGGTGGTGAAATGAAGAAAGGTATGTTCTCTATGATGAACTACTTCAACCCATTGCGTGGTATCGCTTCAATGCACTGCTCTGCTAACACTAACATGGACGAAACTGAATCAGCTATCTTCTTCGGTTTGTCTGGTACAGGTAAGACAACTTTGTCTACTGACCCGAAACGTAAGTTGATCGGTGATGACGAACACGGATGGGATAACGAAGGTGTATTCAACTACGAAGGCGGTTGCTACGCTAAAGTTATCAACTTGGATAAAGAATCAGAACCAGATATCTATAACGCTATCAAACGTGACGCTTTGTTGGAAAACGTTACTGTTGACGCTGAAGGTAAAATCAACTTCGCTGATAAGAGCGTAACAGAAAATACTCGTGTTTCTTATCCTATCCACCACATCGAAAATATCGTTAAACCGGTATCTAAGGGTCCTCACGCAAAACAAGTTATCTTCTTGTCTGCTGATGCATTCGGTGTATTGCCTCCAGTATCTATCCTGAACCCAGAACAGGCTCAGTACTACTTCTTGTCAGGATTTACTGCTAAGTTGGCTGGTACAGAACGTGGTATCACTGAACCGACTCCGACATTCTCTGCTTGCTTCGGTGCTGCTTTCTTGTCATTGCACCCAACTAAATATGCAGAAGAATTGGTTAAGAAGATGGAAATGACTGGTGCTAAAGCATATTTGGTTAACACTGGTTGGAATGGTACTGGTAAGCGTATCTCTATCCGCGATACTCGTGGTATTATCGATGCTATCTTGGATGGTTCTATCGAAAAAGCTCCTACTAAGACTATTCCTTACTTCGATTTCGTTGTTCCAACTGAATTGCCGGGTGTTGATCCGAAGATCTTGGATCCTCGTGACACTTACGAATGTGCTTGTCAGTGGGAAGAAAAAGCAAAAGACTTGGCTGGTCGTTTCATTAAGAACTTCTCTAAGTTTACTGGAAACGAAGCTGGTAAGGCTTTGGTTGCTGCTGGTCCGAAATTGTAATTTGAATATAAAGTTACAAAATAACCAACGTAAGAGGGTACTCGAAAGAGTATCCTCTTATTTTTTTATCTGGTGGAATGATGAAATAGAGTAGTGCTTCTGAATTTTCTAAAAGAAATATGTGTAAATAGCGGAGAAAAAATTATTTTTATGCCAGATTGAAAATAAATTTCAATTTTTTCTGTTGATTTATCGATATATTGCGTAAAATAACGCTGGAAAGAAAATTTCTAATTTAAATAAGACAGATTGCTTATGAGAAACTTAAAACAAACAGCTTTTGCTGTGTTATTATTGCCTTTGATGGCATGTGGAGGAGGAGCACAGCAACAGGCTCCGGCAGAAACTCCTGTACAGGATAGCTTGAAAAATCAGGTAGTAGAAACAATCATGACACGTCGTAGTGTTCGCCAGTATAAACCTCAGGCGGTAGAGCGGGAAAAGATGCAAACGATTGTAGAATGCGGAATCAATGCTCCAAATGCAATGAATAAGCAACCTTGGGAAGTACGTGTTGTAGATAATGCTGATTATATCAATGGAGTAACAGAATTATATAAGAAAGCCAATCCGAAAACAGCTGAAGATCCGGCATTCAAGAATATGTTCCGTAATGCTCCTACAGTGGTGTTCATCGGTCATGATACGAAATCGGAAAGTTCTCCTTTCGATTGTGGTCTGCTTGCTGAAAATATGATGATTTCAGCATGGTCTATGGGTATTGGCAGTTGCTGTTTGGGAAGTCCAGCTCGTTTTATGAAGACTCCTGAAGCTGCCGAATATTTGCAGAAATTAGGATTTAGTGAAGGATATGAATTGCTGTATTGCATAGGATTCGGTTATCCTGATGAGGCTCCAGCTGCTAAACCGCGTGAAGCTGCAAAAGTGAAATTCGTGGAATAATGAAATGATACATCGGGAAACATGTATAACTAAGAAATATGTCTGAAGTTTGGATTCTGTGAAAAGCCTATAAGTTATTCATGTTACAAATAAAAATAGCTCTGACTTCCCCTGTTTTGGAGATGGCAGAGCTATTTTTGTTTATTGTTGCAGAGATTAAATTGAGAAAACAGTGTCCGTTTAAACATAATGTTTATACTGCTACCTTTCTCCCAAATCATCGTAGGAGCTTTGTAGGATAGCTTTTCCACGCAAGATTCGGTTTTCATCAGGTGAAGGTATCTCCAGCATCGGGCGGTCGGCATTAATGTCTACTAATGTTACTCCTGTGCTGTCGGCAAATGCAAAACCTCCTCCAAATGTCCAATAGGCAAACGGATAAGTATATGCTGTACTCAGTATGTTTCGGCTGAAGTTAAATTCACTGTGGTCGATGCCGAGTTGAGCAAGTAAGGTCGCAGCCAGATCGCTTTGGTTCATCACTTGATTTATTACCATCGGTTGCTTAACTGCTCCTCCTAACCAGAGCATTGGAATATGATGTATCCGTGCGTCGTGTCCGTTTCCTTCGGCTGGATAATAGAATCCATGGTCGGGCAGACAAACGATAAGCAGATTGTTCCAAACAGGAGTTTTGCGTATACGCTCTACGAACTCTCCGAGGCAATGGTCGGTAAAAGCAAAAGCATTTGGTTGCTTTTCCTTCAGCCGGTGATAGGGTACTTCAAAAGGTTCGTGACTGCTCAGAGTAAGAAAAGCGGTATGCCAGGGGGAGTCTCTTCGGTCTTTCAGCATCTGATAGAGATGATCGAAGGTTATATCATCGTTGACTCCCCAAGCGTTCTGGTGCTGACTCATGGGGAAATCGGTATCAGCGGTCAGTTTCTGATATCCACTTTCCAGCAGATAGCTTTTCATATTGGTAAAATTAATATCACCGCCATATAGAAAGTCTGTATGATACCCTTCTTTTACCAGTTTTCCGGCGATAGAAGGCAATGTACGACTCTTGGCTGGTATTTTCATTACCGATAGATCCGGAAAGCTCTGATAGCCGCTAAATGTGCAAATCGTTCCTCTGTCTGTCCGGAAACTATTGGCATAGCATTGCGTAAACCAAATTCCTTCTTTTGACAAACGGTCTATATTAGGGCTGGCGCCTTTCACGCCTCCCAGCGATTCTACCATGGTGGCACCGAAACCTTCCATTAGGATAATCAGGATATCCGGACGTTTGGTATTTAGTAATTCTACTGTGTTTTCTCCTCCGGTAGGATAAAGATTATCGAACAGTTCCTTACGGTGTGTCTCATCGAAGTAGTTGAATTGTTCTGAGTAGTTTTTTGTTTTTCCGGCTGAAGCTATCAGGCTGAAAGCTGGATTTACGGCAGAATGGTTTAAAAACTCATCGTTGCAGAAATATACCTGACCGATGTTGGAGGTTGATTCACTCACTCCTCCACGTATGATGATAAAAAGTACTCCTCCCAGCAGAATTGTGGCAAGTGTACCAGTTATTTTTCTGTTGGCTGGAGGCAGATATCGGGGAGTAATCCGATAAAGTATCCAGGTTACAAATCCAAAAAGCAACAGGATGACAAGTATCCGTAGTATAATAAAACCGGTAGATACACTTGCCATAGCATTTTTCGGAGAGTCCAGATACAAAAAGACAGAGGCGTCAAGTTTGAAGTTCCAAAAAGGGTAGAGGCACATGTCGCCTACAAAGATCAGTGAAATCAGCAAGCAGACAATGGCGTAGTATCCTACAAGTAGTTGACGGAGAGGAAATTTCTTGAACCATATACTAATGAGTATGGTAAGCCATGGGATGGCAGTAAGATACCCTGTAGTAGCAGCATCGAGACTCATTCCGTGAAACATTACCTGCAAGTAGCTGCTAAATGGAACCAGTCGTCCGGGCGCATCATTATAAAGCATGAAAAAGGGTTTTTGCAGTATGAAGAAAATAAATATAACTGCAAAGACCAATATCAGGTACGCGATTCTTTTTTTCATATATTGTTGAATTTGAACTTACAAAGATACATATTTTTATAGTGTGGAGAGATTGTCTTTCATTTATATTCACTTTACATGCAGTACGAATTGTTATTTCGTCGATTTTCAGATTCCCTTAATGTATGTTTTGGGTGATTTTCCAGTTACTTGTTTAAATACTCTGTTGAAGTTGTTGGGAGTATTGAATCCTACTTTGTAAGCAACTTCCTGTACCGTATTATCTCCATCTGTCAGGAGTTCTATAGCACGTGTAATACGCAGATGGTTTACATAGCTGCTGAAGTGTATGCCTGATGTATTAAACAGCCTGCTTAAATTACGTACTGACAAGTTATATTGTGATGCTATCTGTTCCATGTTTAAGTCTTCATGTATGTGTTCTGTTATGTAGTTCAGTATAGGATGCAGGCGTGAATCATTGGGGATAACCAGTGTTTTCAGCAGAAAGTCTGCCCCTAATGTCATTTGTGGAAGTAAATTGAAAAAACTTAACGCAAAGTTGTATAGATCAGTTTGCTTTCCGCGTGTAATGACTTTCCCTTTTGATGCGATGAACTTCAGGTTTTCGGCTATAATACCATTGGTGCTATATATTGAGAAACGGTTTTTTCCATCATCAGGAGTGATGTTCAAATTAATATAAAAGATGATGAGTGAAACCTGCCGGCTGTTGCTCGATAACTTATGGCTGGCTTTTTCTGGAATCCATGCTATATGCTTTTCCGGAACAAAATAGTTTACTCCTCCGGTTTCTACATGCAATGTTCCGGAAAGTGTATAAATAATCTGGAATTTCTCATGCGCATGCTCCTGGAAATTGATTGCTTCCCAACCGGTTTTCTTGATAAGAATGTCGTCGTGCGTGGAACGGCTTATTAGCGATATATATTCTTGTTGTTCTGTATTCATCAGGAATAAACTTGGCTTATTTTGATAATATTGTTGCGTAATGTGCAAATTCGGAACAAAATTAAAGACTTACTTTTGCATAACAAAAAAGTAAGGTAAGTTTTTAGGACAAAAAGAATAGTGATTCTTTTATTGTACACCAGATATAGGAATGAGAATTTATTTGTCTGGTATTGATGTGCATAAAGACTAAACAAAATATATGATAAAAAAAGTATTATTAGTTAGTGTTGTTTTTTTAGGTTTATTGGGGCAAGGGGTAGCCCAGACTCGTTCATTGACACTCGATGAAATGTTTCAGTTGGCAGATCAGAATAATAACCGTATACGGTTGTACGATTTGGCAATATCTGAAGCTGAGCAAGGGGTAAAAGTAGCTTGCAATGATCGTTTACCTTCTATTCAGGCGCATGTTGAACTGAACTATATAGGCGACGGAGTGATGACCGATAGAAATTTCGCCCATGCAGTACATGCAGATATGCCTCATTTTGGTAATTCTTTTGTGCTGAAGGCAAGTCAGGTGATATATGCTGGAGGAGCTGTGGCAAAAGGAATCGAACGGAGTAAGTTACAAAAAAAGGAAGCAGAACTGGAATATGTAGAAAACCGCCAGGATATTCGTTTTCTTCTGGCTGGATATTATTTGGATCTTTTCCAGTTAAACAATCAGAAGCGTGTTTACGAAAGCAATATATCTCAAACCCGCTTGCTGGTAAAGGATATGAAGGCGTCTTATCGTCAGGGAACGGCGCTGAAGAGTGATATAACCCGTTATGAGCTTCAGCTTCAGAGCCTGGAACTTTCGTTGACTTCTGTCAAAGATAAAATAGATGTGTTGAGCCATAAACTGGCTACAGCAGTCGGTTTGGAGCCTGATGTGCTAATCCTCCCCGATACAACCGAACTTCTGAAATTTAATGTTGAAAACCGTACAGAAGAAGACTGGTTGCTCGAAATACATCATACTCCGTCGGTCAGGCTGGCTGATATCAGAATAGAGCAAGAAAAGAATAAACAGGATTTGATACGTGCTGAAAGAAGGCCCAAGATAAGTCTGGTAGCAGCAAACGATTTCACTGGACCTATTTTGATAGAAGTCCCCCCGTTGAATAACAATTTTACATATTGGTACGCTGGTGTCGGCATTTCATATAATATTGATGCCTTGTTTAAAAGTAAGAGAAAGCTGAAACAGGCACAGCTTGCTACCCGTAAAATGGAAGAGACACGCAGAGTGGCAGAAGAAGAGGCTGAGAATGATATTCATGCTGCATATGTCAATCTGAATGAAGCCTATATACGCTTGCGCACACAGAAAAAAAGTGTACAACTGGCACATGAGAACTTTAATATTGTCCGTCAACGATATGTAAACGGTCTGGCACTGATAACAGATATGCTGGATGCCAGTAACACACAGCTGGATATGGAACTGCAATTGGCGAATTATCAGATAGGTATTTTATACCAGTATTATTTATTGAAAAAACTGACAGGAAATCTCTAATAAAGCTATTAACTGAATAAGACGTTATGATAAAAAATAAGAAAAGAGCTATCCCTAATTTTTTTATAGCATTGGTTCTGGCTGGAGGAATCAGCTGGATATGTGGAAAGTTTATACATCTGGGTGATGTGGAGTATACAGACAATGCTCAGGTGAAACAACATTTAAGCCCTATCAATACTCGTGTACAGGGATTCATTAAGAAAATCTATTTTGAAGAATATCAGTCCGTTAAGAAAGGAGATACACTGGTAGTGATAGAAAATACCGAATATTTGCTGAAAGTAGCACAGGCTGAGGCTGATTACCAGAATGCACTGGCAGGGAAGAGTGCTATGCATACTACCATCAATACAACTCAGAGTAATATCTATGTAACCGAAGCTGCTATCGAGGAACAGCGCGTCCGCCTTCAGAATGCAGAAACCGATTACAAACGTTATGCAGAGCTGATGAAAGAAGAAGCAGTCACTCCACAGCAGTTCGATCGTGTAAAAACCGACTATGCTGCCACGAAAGCCCGCTACGAGCAGTTGTTGCGTCAGAAAGAATCATCTGAGCTTGTCAAACAGGAGCAAACCCAACGTCTGGAGCAGAACGAATCGGACATTAAGCTGGCAGAAGCTGCTTTGAATCTGGCTAAATTGAATTTGTCGTATACTGTAATCTGTGCTACAGCCGATGGAGTGACCGGACGCAAAAATATCCATGAAGGAGAATTGGTGCAATCGGGACAGACTTTGGTGACTCTTGTAGACGGAACCGAAAAATGGGTAATTGCCAATTATAAGGAAACTCAGACTACCGATATGAAACAGGGCCAATTGGTAGAAATGACAGTCGATGCTATACCTGGGGTGAAATACCAAGGACAGATTATTTCCATTTCAGATGCAACCGGTTCCTTTTATTCCCTGATTCCTCAGGACAACTCGGCAGGAAACTTTGTAAAGGTAGAACAACGTATACCGGTCCGAATTGAATTTACACATAATAACAGCAAAGAGAATCTAAGCCGTTTGCGTGCCGGTATGAACGTGGAATGTTACGTAAAACTGCAATAAAAAACAAATTATGGCAGAAGAACAACGTCCTAGAATTTTATATTTCAAGGAATTTATCCCCACTTCCGTGTGCATACTTCTTTCCTTGTTCTTTGCAATGGTGTTTCAGTTCAACGGAGGAGTTTTTCTTCCTACGTCTGTACAGATGTCAAGTGCATTGGGTTGCCTGAAAGAAGATGTGGTGATGGCGGGATATGCCTCATTCATTGGTATGACAGTGATTTTTCCCATTCTGTTTCGTCTGAAGTTTCGCTTTACTACCCGACAGATATTTATGATGGTATGTCCGGTACTTATCTGCTGCAATCTGGTGACGATGCACGTGCAGAATATCTTCATACTGGTCGTAACGTGCTTTATTTCCGGTTTTTTCAGAATGTGGGGTACATTTGAATGTTTTTCAAATATCCGTTTGAGTGTAACCCCCTCAGGAAATTTTTCCGTATTCTATCCGGTAATCTATATCATTGTACTCGAAAGCATCCAGCTTTCCGGACTTGTAGCCATACATATCAGCGATTGGGCAAACTGGCAATACATGCACTGGCTCGTCATCGGGCTGCTTGCTGTCGTGTGGTTATGCGTATTTTTTCTTACACGTCCCTTCCGGATGGCCCGCAAGATGCCTCTGTATGGTATAGACTGGACAAGTGCTCTCCTTTGGGCTGTAGTGCTTTTCTCCATTGTGTTTGTATGCATTTACGGTGAATATTACGACTGGCTTGACAGTGCTCTGATACGAGGCTGTATCGTACTGGCAGTGGTATGCACCCTTATCAATGTGAACCGAATGTTTACGACTCACCGTCCGTACATCCATCCTCATGTGTTTAAGTACCGTCATTTCCCGACTATCCTGTTCCTTTTTCTGATGCTGTGTTTGTTTCTCACTACATCATCAGTTTTACAGGAAATGTTTATGAGTGCTATTCTGAAATATGATATGCTGAATGCCGTTTCGCTGAACTGGTGTGTATTTATCGGGATATTGGCAGGTGCAGGAGTTGTATTCTACCGACAGGTAGTCCTGCGCAAAGGCTATAAACTGCTTATTACCGTCGGCTTCATGCTGATAGTAGTTTATCAGTACTATATGTATTTCCTTATCCATCCCAACCTGAATATTGAAAGCCTTTACATCCCCAACTTTCTGAAAGGACTAGGACACGGCATACTTTATATATCGCTGACCATCTATGTAGCCAAGACTGTCCCTTTCGAACATTTCTTTCAGGGACTATGTGTATTAAGCTTTATCCGCACCAGCATTGCTACTCCTTTGGGTACAGCCATATTAAACCGCTGGCTGAAGTACATGCAGCAGGATAATATCGGTCTGATAAGCCGTAAAATGGATTTGGTAAAAGAATGGATGCCTGATGTTTCCATCCAGCAATTGTATGAAGAAGTTACCCGTCAGACGCTTTTGACCAGTCTAAAAGAACTGTTTGGTGCAGTATGTATCGTGGGAACCATATTCCTGTTGTTTTTACTTAGTCAGAAAGTTTGGCGAAAACTATTGCGATATGTCAGAAGAAATCATCCCCGATATATTCAGCTTTTGAAGCGTTCACAACCCGCGCAATAAGGCAGAAAGTTATTTTCTGCCGAAATCTGCCGGGACTTCTCCCCATAAATCAGTTTCCCATTTGCGCAGTGGAGTAGTATACTGATTCTCATTCAGCCATTTCTCTGCACGTTCGATAAGCCGGAATAATTCTTCAGTTTTCGCGGTACGTTCCAGCTTTGTTTTACATTTCTTCTGTTTCACCCAGTTCAACGCATTGCGGCTGTCTGAATAAATAGGCATGTTTATGCCCTTTTGTTTCATCAGCGCCAGACCATGGACAATAGCAAGGAATTCTCCGATATTATTTGTGCCATACATAGGTCCAAAATGAAAAATTTCCTGTCCGGTAAGTAAATACACTCCCCGGTACTCCATTGGGCCTGGATTACCGCTGCATGCAGCATCTACGGCCAGACAGTTTAAATCGAAATTTTCAGGGATTTTTTTCTCTTCCGGTTCGTGTGTTGCTGTCTGACTTTTCTTCAGATACACATAAGCAGGAGTAGCGAAAGCATGTTCTGCCTCTTCACGTGTAGCGAACGATTTATAAATAGCACCTTTGTAGTTCTTAATTTGTAGCTGGCAGTCGGTCCACGATGTATATATTCCTGGTTCCGCTCCTTTCCATACTACATAAAATTTCTGCTGCTTTGCCATAATCTGTATAATAGCGATATCAATAAACCAATTCACCACAGACTATGCAGAAGTTTCACACATATGTGTAGAAGTCTGTATAATCCGTGGTGAATAAAAGATAGTGTATGATTAATGTCTTAATTACATACGTTCAGGAACCTCAATACCGAGCAGTCCCATTGCCAGTTTGACGATCTTTCCTACATTCTGGCTCAAAGCAAGACGGAATACCTTCAATGCTTCATTTTCTTCACGCAGAATGCTGAAATCGTGATAGAACTGGTTGTATTCCTTTACCAGATCGTACGCATAGTTAGCAAGAATAGACGGATTATAGTCACTTCCAGCCTGACGTACCACGTTTGTAAAGTCAGCAAGCATCTGAATCAGTCCCTCTTCTTTTGTGCTCAGTTCCACACCTGTCGGGATAACAGCAGGAATAGTGATACCAGCTTCAGCAGCTTTACGCAAGATAGACTGGATACGAGCATATGTATATTGGATGAACGGACCTGTATTACCGTTGAAATCGATAGATTCTTTCGGGTTGAATGTCATATTCTTGCGAGCATCCACTTTCAGGATGAAATACTTCAGTGCACCCAAACCTACGATACGTGCGATATCATCAGCTTCTTCCTTAGTCAGGCCATCCAACTTACCCAGTTCACTGCTGGTTTCTTTCGCTGTTTCTATCATTGCTTCCATCAGGTCGTCTGCATCTACTACCGTACCTTCACGGCTCTTCATCTTACCTTCCGGCAGTTCCACCATACCGTAAGAGAAGTGAACCAGATCCTTACCCCATTCAAATCCCAGCTTATCGAGCAGAATAGAAAGCACCTGGAAGTGATAATTCTGTTCGTTTCCTACTACATAAATCATTTTGTTGATCGGGAAATCCTGGAAGCGAAGCTTCGCAGTACCAATATCCTGAGTCATGTAGACAGAAGTACCGTCGGCACGCAGCAACAGCTTATGGTCAAGACCTTCTGCAGTCAGATCAGCCCATACAGAACCATCCTCTTTTCGATAGAAGAAACCTTTTTCCAGTCCTTCCAGCACTTTTTCCTTACCTTCCAGATATGTTTCAGATTCGTAGTATATCTTATCGAAGCTGACACCCATCATCTTGTATGTTTCGTCGAATCCGGCATATACCCAGTCATTCATTTTCTTCCACAAAGCGCGGATTTCAGGGTCATTTGCCTCCCATTTACGCAACATTTCACGAGCTTCCTGCATCAGTGGTGATTGAGCTTCTGCTTCTTCCTTGCTCAAGCCTTTTTCCATCAACTCAGCTACTTCAGCCTTGTAGTGTTTGTCGAAAGCCACATAATAATCACCAATCAAGTGGTCACCCTTCTTGCCTGATGATTCAGGAGTTTCTCCGTTACCATATTTCAGCCATGCAAGCATTGACTTACAGATATGGATACCACGGTCGTTTACGATATTTGTCTTTACGACTTTGTTTCCGTTGGCAGCCATTACATTGGCAAGTGCGTTACCCAGCAAGTTATTGCGGACATGTCCCAGATGCAGCGGCTTGTTTGTATTCGGTGATGAATATTCTATCATTACCAGCGGAGCATCTTCGGTAGCTTTCTGGATACCCCATTGAGCATCAGCGTGAATGCGGTTCAGCAGTTCAATCCATACATCCGATGCGATAGTCAGGTTCAGGAATCCTTTGATTACATTATAATTTGCGATAGCCGGTTCGTTCTGTTTCAGATATTCACCGATCTCCTGTGCTGTTTGCTCCGGTCCCTTCTTCGACATTTTCAGAAAAGGGAAAACCACAAGCGTAAGATGACCTTCAAACTCCTTCTTGGTTTTCTGTAATTGTACCATTTTGGCAGGCACTTCTGCACCGTACAATTCTTTTACCCCGTTGATGACGGAGGCAGTCAGTTTATCTTCTATTTTCATGTGTATATATGGTTTTGTATTTCCCGACATTTATCAGTTTGCGCAAAGATAATGAAACTCGCCCGATTATGAATGGATTTAAAAAGAAATATGTACAATTCCGTTACCCATTCTAATTATTTCAATCTCCTATAATTCTTTCATTTTTAGCAATTCACTGAGAATTGTATCAGTAAAAGTATGCCAGATATTCAAGTGTACAGGCTTGTATTCTTTAAATAAATGCTCAACAAAATCAATCTCAAATATAAGTCGAAAGTCATTGTCCAGACACTCAGGATGGGCTTCTTGCTTGCTTCCCACTCTCGCAACCTTAATCAAATATAAGTCCTTTATTCCATTTCCTTTTATATATGGCATAAAATAGAATAGTTTATTAAGATGAACTGTTGAAGGAAACTTTCTTCCAGTATAATAAATTTTAGCAGACTCATCAAGAAAGATACTTGTATTCTCTTGTGGTATAAGACTAATTAAAACATGCTTCTCCAAATCAAGATTTGAATAATCTCGAATTATAGAATTATCTATAATATTTCGAGGATATTGTGCAGCAATTGTGTTTACTGAAACCGGTTTGATTATTCGTGACCTTACAGACTTATCACTCTCATTATATTCCATCAAATCGGAAAAAGCCTGTTTCATTTGATTCGCAATATACCAAGCCAGGCGAGGTGGTACTGCATTACCAACCATTTTATATCCATCTTTGATATTAGAATACTTAAACACAAACTTGTCAGGGAATGTTTGAATTCTCGCACATTCTCTAACACTTAACCGTCTATATAAATGTTCAAACCCACAAGCAAAGACACATTGATCAGCAGAGATATAGGTCATTTTGGGAGCTTGAGGATGTTGTGGAGCATTTCTCGCCTGCGCTTGTATGGTAAATGAAGTTTCATTCCATGTTCTCACTCTATTTCTAGCCATATATCTACTATCGTATACACCTATGTAAGTATCATGGTTAGCACGTTGACTATTTGCTTCAAGAACTGGTTCATCTTTATAATATCGAGGTTCTTCTATTATATCACCTATTGCTTGACGAAGAGTAACAGGAGTTTCATTTACTGCATCAGGAAATTGAAATTTGTTTTTCAAGTCATTCCTTATCCCGATAAAAAATACACGAAACCGATCTTGTGGAATCTTATAATTTGCTGCATTTAAAAGTTCATAACTTATTCTGTATCCCGCCTCTTTGAGCAGTCTGATGAAGCAGTTCAAAGAATCTTTGTGCTTTTCTTCAAGAATCCCCTGAACATTCTCTATTACAAAAAATTTCGGCTGCTTGTCTTTGACAATTCGAATATAGTCAAAAAACAGTTGCCCACGAGAATCTTCTATTCCTAAACGTTTGCCTCCTTCACTCCAAGCCTGACATGGCGGTCCTCCGATAATACCATCACAATCAGGAATATCTAAACCAGAAAGTGTACGTATATCTGATGTATTCAATGTCGTACCAGGATGATTAAGTCTATAAGTTTCATGTATAGACTTATCATATTCATTAGCCCATACAACATTGAATCCTGCCTTTTCGAAACCAAGGTCAAGTCCACCACACCCTGCAAAGAGTGACACAATATTCATTTTAATCTTGATAATTTATACCATGCCTGTCAAGCGCAGCACGAATACTCATAGCAACATGATAAGCAAGATTGACAGGTACAGCATTACCAATCATCTTATATCCCATATTAACATCAGTATAGAGAAATACATAATTGTCAGGAAAAGTTTGCACTCGAGCAACCTCACGAACTGACATTCTTCTATATAGATGTTCCTGACCTGGCACAAATATTTGTTTATTTTTTTCAATTTTCATCATTTTTGGAGCCTGAGGATGAAGCTGACATTGTCGACCACTTGCTTGAACAGTAAAACCCGGCTCATCCCAACTTCTTACTCTATTACGAGACATAAATATTGGAGAGTAAGCACCAATGAAATACTCATGATTCGGAACTGCACACTTATCACCATTCGTTTTGTTCTTTTCTAGTGCAGGAATAGCATTATCTTTTAAGTCCCAAATACAATCACGAAGTGTTGGTTTATGTTCACATGGAGTTGGATACTCAAAATCACGAATATTTAAGTCTTTACGAAACCCTATGTAAAAGACACGATCGCGATCTTCGGGAACGTCAAAGTCATTGGCGTTAAGCATTTTGAGATTAACGTCATAACCAGCCTCGCTAAAAAGTTTCATAAAGCCCTCAACGGCCTCAGAATGGCGTTTAGCCAACATACCCGACACATTCTCTGCTACAAAAAATAAAGGTTGAGCGGCCTTCAATATTCTAATATATTCATAAAACAGCTGCCCACGCGCATCCTCTATTCCTTTAAGACTACCAGCCTCGCTCCATGACTGGCAAGGAGGTCCACCTATAATACCTGTAACTCTTTCGGGGAACTCGCTTTCTTTCACATTTCTAATATCACTTTCAATGAGATGCGTATCTGGAAAATTTGCCTTAAAAGTTGGACATATTTTGGAATCAAACTCGTTTGCGACAACAGTTCGGAAACCTGCATTGTGAAAACCTTTATCAAGCCCACCAGCTCCAGAGAATAAACTAATGAGTTTCATTTAATAATAATATGTTATAAGTTTGGAGTTTATCAAATTAGCTGGATTCTGCGGATCTTCTATTTCTTCATTAGATATAGAAACCCCCTTCTCTTTACAAAATTCTTCAAACTCATCAATATTTTCAAAATCGTTGTATTTGTCCTCGGGAACTAATGCCACCAATTTAAATTTGTAGTTTACTATTTCATCCGTCAAATACTCAAAATGCTGAAACGGTGTCTTAATTAACCACATACCTCGTACTCGAAGATCTGAAATTCCAAGATGGTCTACTTTATTAATTCTCCCAAGTTCATTGGTTTCAGCAAGTTCTACTTCGTCAAGCGATTCAAGACCAGATTTTATCACATTCTCAACGTTTTCATAAATATCATGTGAATCACAGTACAAATCACCATATACAAAAAATATATTATGCAATTCTTGTCCGTCAACCTGTCCAACTACGTAAAGCATGTCTTTCTCTTCCCATTCCTCACACGTACGACAAGCGTTGCATATTTTTGGATTACCTGAACGAAGCTTATTTTTGGGATAACTACTATTCAATTGGAGTTGTGAAGTTCCAAGCGTTTTTATTTTTTTTATTTCAATTGCATCACTATTAATAAGCATAGCATCAGGAGGATTCGTACTATTGCCCAAATAAGAAAATGTTCGACTATATGCTTTCTTTATAGAGCGTATATCTTGCCCTAAGCAACCTGCAAATGCATTCTTCACGAAATCTTCAAAAGCAGCCCCCATTTGGTTTGCTCGATTTTGAATATCTCCCTGTAAATTCTCGACGACCTCAAGAGATGATTTTTCTACAATAGCCTGTATCGCTGTTAGTATATTGCCACCCATATATCTTTACCGCTCTTGTTATATCAAATTGCAATCTGTTTATATTGGGGTCAAAAGTAATAAAATTCTATGAGATGAACGATTTTTATATAAAAAAGGAACGTCATCTTCTCCCTAGGGAATAGGAGAGTGACGTTCCTTACATGTTATGAAGAATTAAAGGGTTCTGTTATTCAGCTATACAGATACTTACACGGTTTTCTTCCGGTGTGCTAAATGGCTGTGCGGTATCACCTTTGTAATCTACAGTGATACGCTGGCTGTCGATACCCATTTCTTTCAGTTGGGTAGCTACATTTTCAGCGCGTTTCTTAGAAAGGCGCATGTTGATATCTGCATTACCAGTCTGCTTGTCTGCATATCCACTGATAGTAATATTACATTCAGTGTGTTCTTTCATGAATTCTGCCAGTTTTTCAATCTTCATTTTTTCTTCATTGCGGATAGCGGAAGAATTAAGTGCAAAGTAGATATTTTCTGTCATACTAACCTTTTCCTGTTTTACCGGAGCAGGTTGCTGTACCGGTTTGGGCTCTTCTTTTACAACGGGTGTTGGTTGAGGAGTTGGTTCATAGTAAACAGGTTCTGTTTTGCGTGAAGTTTTTCCAAACTTGATAGTAAATCCGGCAAGCGCATTAAACTGCCAGTCTACATTGCCAGCTTTCTTTGAATTGAATTTATCCGACAAAACATTTGCGTTTACTTCGATGTTGAAGAAAAGGTTAGAGGTTAATCGTAGGTTTGTACCTAATCCGAACCTGCCAACCGGACTGATCTTATTATCTGTCCATAGGTAACGCAAATCATAGCCTTTGTTAGCCAGTGTTACAGCTTCATCGTTATTGAAAGCTCCGTTTAGTCCTACACCTGCAAATAAATATGCATTGAAGAAACGGTCAGGATTATAACTACAAAACAAGTTGCTCAAATCTAGTGTAGCGTCTACATTACCCTGTAAGTAATTGTATTTATAGGCATTTTGTGGGGATACCCATCCTCCTTTAGCCTGCCAACCACTTATTCCGGCACGCAATCCCCAGAGCGGTGTAAACTGATAGCCGCCGTAGATAGCAGCTGCCGGAGAAATCAAGTCTCCAAATTTTGCTTCGCCACGTGTGTGTGCTGCACCTGCTTGTACTTGCATGAACCAATGAGGAACAAACTCAGTCTTTCCTTCTTCCTTGATTTGCAAAGAGGAAGTTTGTGCGTTTCCGGCGATTACGCCCATTAGCAGTAATGCTGCCGGGAGAATTCGTTTAGTATTCATAGGTTAACCATTTATAAATTGTGAAAAAAAAGGGGGATGAAATTTACCATCCCCCTCCTTTCTGTATAATCCCACTATTGGATTTTATTTTTCAGCTTTCAATACTACAGGAATTGTACATACAACTTCTGACAAGTTTTCAAATGTGACGGTAACTTTAACTGGCAAAATGTAATCTTTTGTCAATTTAGCTCCTTCATTCTCCCAAATAAATATACCTTCGTCAGTAATGTCTAATGTAGATTTTTCTGATTTATTTGCCATAATAGTCTTATAATCTGCATTATCTGTATCGAAGTCATAAGTTACAATTGGCTCAGCAACCTTATAATCGTTAATAGCTTTAGAAGTTCTTGTCAATGCTGTACCATTCCAATGATAAATTGCATCGCCTTCTGTATCATTTACTAACAACTGTGTTTTAACATCACCTGTGTTCTTTCCAATTCCGTTACCATAAACTTCAATAGCTTTTCCTGTTGTACCGACAAATGGATTAATAAATTTGATGTTATAGTTGAAGTTGCAAGTTTCACCGTTGACTAATGTTGTCTTATATGTCATATTCTTGATGACTTCAGATTCAGTCATAGCACCATCCAATGCAACTGTAAAGTCTGTTGTATTGACAACACTAGCATCAGGAGTTACTCCAGTTGTACCAGTTGCCCACTGGAATGAAAGTCCATCTTCTGCAATATTATTAATTTCACTATAATATTCGAAAATATTCTTATCATTAATTCTTATGAAATGTTCATTTACTACTGATGACATAACCCAAGTGTTAGTAGTAGCATCTGGCTGACCTTTCACAACAATAGTATTTTCACCTTCCAAGTACAATGGATTATAAGTGAATGTTCTGCAATCTTCTTTTACATAGAATACTTGAGATAAAACGATATCACCTCTCTGTTCTTTGTTGTTAGAAGGGATTGTAATTGTAACAATATATTCAGCACCATTACCATCAACATCCATATATGTATTTTCGGTTTTAACTTCATTGTTTACGCCTATCTTGATATTGGAAGTCTGGGTTTCTCCCTTGTTAATCATTACTTCGAGTTCAACTCCTTTATCAACAAATGTCCAAGCAGTACCTGCTGTAAGTGTATGAGAGATAATGGTAACTTCATTACCTGTAGTTTGTTCTTTTGTTGTGACTTTAACTTCGTACTGACCTCCCTTCTTTCCATAGTAATTCCAGAAGTTCTGTGAATTTAATCCAGTCTTACCATAGATAGCATTGTTAACTTGTTGCCATGGCATTTCACCTACAATTGTTGTCATGCCTGTTCCTTTAAGTGCATGGTACTCATACTTCTTGGTTGTAGAAATATCAGCTTTGATTGGGTCTTTATCTTCACCAGGAGTAACGGAAACATCTGTAATTTGCAGTTTGATATATGCAGATGAAACTAATCTTTTTACACCAGCATTAGAAGTAAGATAAGCATCAACACGCACTACTGGAGTTTTTCCAATAGCAGGAGTCAATCCTTCTGTCAGATGACTTTCATCGACTTTAATAACACCCTCTTCTGTCTCTTTTACATACCATTGCTGATTAGTATTTTGATTATCGTTTGACTTGTATTCATTTACTAGAGTAAATTCATAACTCATACCATTAAATCCCAAATCAGCTAAGAACTCTGTTTGATCTGATGAATATAGTCCTACGTATTCTTTCAAATCAATTGATTCATCATAAGAGAATGTAAAGTTAGGTTCTGCATCGAGTGCGACAAACTGTTTTACGAAAGCATCAGATTCTCCTTTTGCTATACTTTTTGTACGAGGATAGAAGTCACAATCATCTACTTTTCCTCCTTCCAAAATTTTCAAGCTATCTACTACTTTTGCATCAATATCATCAGATGTTACATAAATATAATCTGATGTGACAGGATTCTGACCTGCCCATACTTGCAATGCTGCAATATCCGATTCTTTGTCATCTGCACTTAAGGCGCTTGCATTTATGGTTGTCTTTACAGAAACAGTACCTTCTTTATCGTCCCACGTATAACCTGCACAATTCAGTAAGCTAGTTTTATCTGCTGCAGCACGACTTGTTACTTGACGATTGATAAATGCTAAAACAGCATCCTGAATATTTGCATTGCTTGGATTCAAGCGATAGGCAGTTTCAATGATATTTGATTTGTCGAAATTAGCTTGAGGAACAAATTCATTTGAAGCATCATATTTTGTTTCATCCAAATAGTTTGCCACATGATAGAACTTTTCAGTTGTGGTTGGATAGGGAACTTCATTACTTACAACTTCTGGAATGAAAGCAACTGAACCAAGCTGTACACCTACATTGAATGTTACATCTCCAACTTTGCCATTACCCAAGTCTACGCCTGACAATGTTAACTGAGTGCCATTGAATACGGCTGTCATGCTACCACTCTTCCAGCTAATATCTGTTGATTCAACTTTTTTACCATCCTTGTAGATGTCAAAACATCCTGTCTCAGCATTAGGAACATAATACTGTCCATCTTCTCCAGCAGGACCTTGAGGACCTTGAGGGCCTTGAGGACCTTCAGCACCGGTAGTTCCAACGGCTTTCCATTCTGTTACGGTGCCATTTTTATACCAATAGCCATCAGAACCGATGGTCCATGTATCTCCGTTAGTACCATTTTCTCCATTTTTAATGGCATACTTCTGACCGTCAGAAAATTCGATTTCGAATCCATTTTCTATCGACGTAACAGATTTAATGGTTTTCCCATTTTCAATTGCTGTTTTTAGGTCTGCTACTGATGCTTCGATTGCATCGACTCTTTGTGTTAAAGAGTTGATGTCATCATCGTAATCAGAGCAAGATACCATTCCTCCTGCAAGAAGCACGCTTCCTACTAAAAGGGCTCCATAGAATTTTTTCTTCATACTTTTAATTAATTAATGAATGATAATTGATAATGTTCTTTGTTTTATATCTTATCGCCTTTATTTATTGTGCAAATCTAGGCGTAAATGCTACGTTCCTGCTTGTCTATTTGTATATAATTGTGTATTTTTCGACAAAAATGTAAAATATTAATCTTTTTCACTTTGGACACGATGCCCTTTTTTCCATACGGAAGGAGGTATTCCTTCTTTCTGCTTAAACTGCTTGCTGAAATGTGCCTGATCTGCAAAACCTACCATTTCAGCAAGGTCGCTCAAGTTTATTTCAGGAGATGATATGATTTTTTGTTTTGCCTCTTCAATACGGAGGTCATTTAACCATCCATTGAAGTTGGTTTGGTATGTTTCGTTTATGTAATTTGACAAATATGTACGATTTATACCGATTTCACGACTTAAATCTTGTATGGTGACACCTAGTTGTAGATATTCTTTATGTTCTACCCATATTGTAATTTTTTCTTTAATTATGTCATTGCCTTGTCCGTGGCGTTTCTCCTCCTGCTTAGATGTCTCAGCTTTATTGTTTGTTCCCTCTGATACTGTTGCTTCTTCTTTTTTTGTCGTTTCAACTGGTGCTATGATACTGTAGTTGTGATACTGTATGCCAAGTGAAATGAAAAATACCGTATAGCATAAAGTAAATATTTGCAAGTAAATTTCGTTTGGGTAAATTTCTGCTACTATGCCCATTACACCTATGATGAATGCTGCCATCCATATGCGAAAAGGGTATTTTTTAAAATTGCTCGAATCGATATTTCTCTTTTTTAACCAGATTCTTGAAATGTGTACGTATATTATTGTGTAAAAAGCAAATTGTATGACATAGCACGAAACTAATAGGTAGTAAAACCATTGTCCTATCATCCTTTTTGCTATAAAAAGATAAATGATATTGGCAGAGCATAATGCCGCTGTGTAAAATACCTGGTATTTAAGGAAATTCTTAAGCTTTTCTCTATCGTATAAAGGGTATACGAATACCCAGAAAACCAATAGGGTTTCTACAGGAAGTATTATCTGTATAAAGCTTCTTTTATCATATGTATCTATAACATTTCCAAAGTAGGCAAACAATAGTGCTGATATACCTAGCATTAAAGATGCTATTTTTACTACCGTGTACCCTTTTTGATAATTCTTTTTATTGCTGCTTTTGGGTATGGCTGAGTAGTGTAAAAATATGGCTGTTAGTATGCAGCATATTCCTGATGTGATTTCAAGTATTAAAACGTTGTTCCCCATAATATCTTTTGTATATATAGATAAAATCTATTAACTTTTGTCTTACGGGGCTAATTTATGAAATATGTATGATTGACAAAAATTTTTATTTGTCAAAATGTAATATTTGTTTGATTTTTGGCTTTGATTTTACGATTAGACAAAAATATTTAGGCAGATATTTCATTTATATACTAATATTGACAAATAATTCTCGGAAAACATTTCGTTTGCTATGTCTTGCAGTTGTTGTGCAGTCAATGCTTCTATGCGATGAAAGACTTCTTCTTTTTCTTCGTAACGCTTATAGTGTAGGAAGCATTTTGCCATATCGAGTGCATTGTTTTCAAAGTTGTCACTTGCTACTCCGATTTGTCCGATGATTTGTTTTTTTGCAGCGTGTAGTTGTGTGGTTGTAAGCGGACGGTCGCATAGCTTTTTAAGTTCTTTATGTACGAGTTCGGTACAGTAATCGGCATCCTCCTGATCACAACCAAAGTAAATGCAGAATGTTCCGGTGTCAGTGTAAGCTGTCAGGTTCGATTCTACATTGTATACAAGTCCGCGCTTTTCACGCAGTGAAACGTTCAGCCGGCTGTTCATTCCGGGTCCTCCTAGGATATTGTTAAGTAGATAGAGGCCTGTTCGTCGTTCATCGTAGGCATTGTATCCACGTCCACCAATCATTACGTGTGCCTGATGAGTGTCTTTGTGTAGAGTGAGTTGCTTGGGCAGGTAGGCATGTGGCGCCTGACGTTGGTTATTGTCTACGTTTGAAAAAGGAATGTCTGCCGTAGCTTTTTCTATGGTGCGAACTACCCGTTTGAAATCGACATCTCCCTGAACAAAGAATACCATGTTGGCAGGCTTGTAATATCTTCCAGTAAAGTAAAGTGCATCCTGACTTCCGAACTGGCGGAGCTGTTCCGGCTTGCCTAGTATGTTTCGTCCCAACGGATGGTTGGGAAATATCAGTTCTTCAAAATCATCGAATATCAGTTCTGCGGGACTGTCTTCGTAACTTTGTATTTCATCGATAATGACTTCTACCTCCTTGGCTATTTCCTGCTCGGGAAAGATACTGTTGAAAACAATGTCTGTCAGCAATTCCACGGCACGGGAAAAATGTTCTTTCAGGAAGGCACTGTATATAACTGTTTCCTCCTTATTAGTATAGGCATTCAAATCGCCTCCTACATTTTCCATGCGATTCAGGATATGCCATGCACGGCGTTTGCGGGTTCCTTTAAATATAAGGTGTTCTACAAAATGAGCCATCCCTTGTTCGTTGGTAAATTCATCACGCGTTCCGGCATCGACGGCAAATCCGCAATATGTTACATTGGTAGGGCTGGGAGCGTGGATAATACGCAGTCCGTTTGGCAAAATAAAAGTATTGTATGGCATGAGTTTTCTTCTTTGCATGGATTTTCGTTGCAAAAATACAATAATACTTATTGTCGTAACTGAAAAAATACAGATATTTGCAGGTATATTGATTTTCTTCGCTACAGACTGCACTGGCTGTTCCTGGCCGTTTGCGGTATTATATAAATTAAGGTATTATGAATAAAATTGCAATATTCTGTTCGGCTTCCGATCACATCGATCCGATTTATGCCGAAAAAGCTTCCGAACTGGGTGCATGGATTGGTAAAACCGGAAAGTGGCTCATTTATGGAGGTTCGAATACAGGACTTATGGAGGCTGTTGCCCGCTCTGCAAAAGAAAATGGAGCTATGATAATGGGAGTTGTTCCTACCAAGCTGGAAGAAAGGGGAGCTGTCAGCGATTTGCTTGATGTGACGTTTCGTGCTGTCAATCTGAGTGACCGTAAGGATATCATGCTGCAAGAAGCAGATGTGGCTGTTGCGTTGCCTGGTGGAGTGGGAACGCTCGATGAAATATTTCATGTCATGGCTGCCGCCACAATAGGTTATCACGAAAAGAAAGTGATATTTTATAATGTTAATGGTTTCTGGAACGGGATTCTTGAATTTCTTGCCGGGCTGGAAACACAACACTTCGCTCATCGCCCGCTGAAAAATTATTTCACTGTGGCCAACACTTTCGATGAGCTGAAACAATTACTCGAATATTAATTTACTAAACTCATCATAATATGATTTCATCTATTCACGAACTGTTGCAGCGTGAAGCACAGGCTGTATTGAATATTCCCGTAACAGATGCATACGAGAAGGCCGTTGAGCTGATTGTAGAACAAGTACACCGCAAAAAAGGAAAGCTGGTAACCAGTGGAATGGGAAAGGCCGGACAGATTGCCATGAACATTGCTACTACTTTTTGTTCTACGGGTATTCCTGCTGTTTTTCTTCACCCCAGTGAAGCTCAACATGGCGATTTGGGAATTTTGCAGGAAAATGACTTGCTGCTTCTTATATCCAATTCGGGTAAAACGCGTGAAATCGTGGAACTGACCGATTTGGCTGATCGTTTGAATCCGTCGTTGAAGAAGATTGTCATTACCGGAAATCCGGAAAGTCCGCTTGCTGAAGCTGCGGATATCTGTCTTGCTACCGGACATCCGGACGAGGTTTGTCCGTTGGGTATGACTCCTACTACTTCTACTACCATCATGACTGTTATTGGAGATATACTGGTGGTAGAAACTATGAAGCAGACAGGATTTACTATTGAAGAATATAGCAAGCGCCATCATGGAGGTTATCTGGGCGAGCGTTCCCGTGCGTTGAGTAAATAAACAGATTTTTGCTATGAGAAAGGTTATCGGTATAGGGGAAACGATTCTTGATATTCTGTTCCGCGACGGACAGCCACAGGCGGCTGTCCCGGGCGGCTCTGTTTATAACGCTGTAATTTCACTGGGAAGAATGGGACAGAATGTTACCTTTATCAGTGAAACGGGAAACGACCGTGTGGGAGAGATGATTCTGGCAAACATGCGTGAAAACGGAGTTGATACGGCAAATGTGAATGTCTTTCCGGAGGGAAAGTCGCCGGTGTCGCTGGCTTTTCTGAACGAACGGAATGATGCCGAGTATATTTTCTATAAAGACTATCCTCGCCAGAGGCTGGAAGTAAATATGCCTGAAATATCGAGTGATGATATTATCATGATCGGTTCTTATTTTGCTATTACTCCTGTGTTGCGTGATAAAGTAAAAGAGTTGCTTGACCGTGCTCGTGATGCAGGCGCAATCATATATTATGACGTCAACTTCCGCAGTACGCATGCTAATGAGGCTATTAAGTTGATGCCTACTATTATAGAGAACTTTGAGTATGCCGATATCTTAAGGGGTTCGACAGAAGATTTTCAGAATATGTTCCGTCAGCCGGATGCTGACAAGGTGTACAGCAATCATGTAGGATTCTACTGTCCGAACTTTATCTGTACCGATGCTGATGGTGATGTCCGTTTGCGTACGAAACATGTATGTAAGGACTATCCGGTGACTCCGCTGAAAGCGGTAAGTACCATTGGAGCTGGCGATAATTTTAATGCGGGTGTGGTATACGGGTTGCTGAAATATCGTGTCCGTCGGGCTGATCTTGCCGAACTGACGGAAGCGGATTGGGATGCAATCATCCGCTGCGGAATGGATTTCAGTGCAGACGTGTGTAAGAGTGTAAGTAATTCTGTATCAAAGGAATTTGCGGAGTCTTACCGCTAATGCTGAAGTGCCTCAAAAACTTCATGTAAAATACTTGATTTTTTGTACAAATTTTAAAAATATGTCGAGAAGTTTTTCCTGATTTCTCGGCATATTTTTCGTGTGCCTTCACGTACTTGACAAAACATGCTTCCAGGAAGATATGTTTTGTCAGGTACATGAAGGGTTAAACACTAGAATTTTTCTTCATTTTCGGCTATCAGTTTCTTTATGCTTTGTTGGAAAGCGATAAATCCTCCACCTAATACACGACCTTTATCATAGAAAACAGCCGACTGTCCTGGAGTGATGGCTGAAGCTTCAGCCTTGAATTTTACAAGCAGGTGTCCTTCATCCAGTAAGATAACCTGACAAGGAATAGGGCGACTGCGGTAGCGGATTCGTACGGACAGGTCGGGGCATTCCAGCAATTCCTGTAAATCTATTACATTTATATCTTCTACAAGCATATACTCGGCTTTCAACTGTTCGGCATCTCCCAGCATGACTGTGTTTTTGGCAGGGTTGATTTTCAGAACATACGCCGGACGTCCGAGTGCGATTTCCAGTCCTTTGCGCTGTCCGATAGTATAATAGGCGAAACCTTTGTGCTGACCTAACTTCAGTCCTTTGCTGTCGACAAACCATCCTGTTCCGATTCGTTCGTCGATATCCGGACAGTGTTCTCTCAGAAAGTCCCGGTAATCTTTATCGATGAAACAGACTTCCATGCTTTCTCCTCCTTTGGCTTTGGCTTCAAAGCCTTTTTCTGCGAGGTAAGCCCTTACCTCGGTTTTGGTCATTCCTCCTAATGGGAACACCATACGTTTCAATATCTCTTGTGGAAGTTTCCATAGAAAATATGACTGGTCTTTTGTCGGATCATCACCGGTTACTATATATCGGTGCTCCTTTCTGTCTTCCAGTCGGCAGTAATGTCCTGTGGCAATCTGTGCACAGCCGGTACGGTCGGCCCATTCGCATAAGATGCGTTCCTTAAACAGCGGGTTACACATGACGCAAGGATTGGGAGTGCGTCCCTTCATGTATTCGTCGATAAAATATTGTACGATGACATTGCGGAATTCCTCGCGGACATCGGCAACATGATGTTCTATACCCAGACGTTCGGCTAGAGCCTTTGCTTCTAATATTTCGTCGGGTTGCTCTTGTTCCGGAGTTGAAAAGTGAGAAGGTATATCCCAGGTTCTCATAGTCACACCTACAACTTCATAACCTTGTTCTTGTAGCATAATGCAGGTAGCGGAACTGTCAATTCCTCCACTCATTCCTACTAGTATTCGTTTCTCTTTTTCCATGTTGTAAAATCTGCCGTTTGTATAAGACAAAATATTAACTTTCTTTTTATAGAAAAAGTTCAGGCTGACGTGGTGTGCTGAATTTCTCGTGTAAAATAGCTGTAAACGGAGTGTTATAGATACGGGCTCCGTTAGGACATTCTTTTACACAGGCACAACAGCGTATACAGCGGTTTACATCTGTTTCGATATGGCTGCCGTCGTCGCTGATACGTATGGCATGGGTAGGACATACCTCTATACATTCTCCACAAACAAAGCAATCTTCATTGCAGACTGGAGCTGATGGCTTGGAAGCCTGTATCAGTTTATAAGGAGAAGTACCTTTTATAAAAAAAGATCCAATCAGCATAGACAATTTATCACCCATAGCTTTTAACCGGCATCCTGCTTGCAGAGAAGGAGTCAGTGTGCTTAATGCTTCTGAATTCTGCATTGCTTTTTCCAGTTTTTTCAAACTGTCGGCTCCGAATGTGCGGGCTATTTGTAAATCACTCGCATCGGGGCGTCCGGCTGCAACAGGCATTTCGGCTGTGCTGTAACTGTGTTCTCCGATAAATGCTCCTGCCGAAAGAGGAGTGAATCCCAATGATGCTACTGTGTCACGCAGTTCCAACAGGGCATCTTCATAGTCGCGGTTACCATATACTACTACGACGATTGCCGGGGAGTTGTTACCTTTCAGGCGCTTGATGCGCTGTAAGGCAACCGGAGCAACACGTCCGCCATATACAGGTGCAGCTATGACTGTAAGGGAATCGTTTATTTCGATAGGTGAGTCACTTTCATCGAGTGTCAGGTCGGTTTCAATTCTTCTTCCCATACCAATTCCTTCGCCAATGGCACGTGCTATTTTAGCAGAAGTATGAGTCGGAGAGAAAAATACCAGATGATTGGTGCTAAATTCGTTCATAGGCTTTAAAGCAAAAAGTTAGTTGTTGTTCTTGCAAAGATAAAGTTTTTTATATCGTTCTTCACACGATTTATTTGTACTTTTGCATCATTATGGAAGAACAATTCGACATACGTGATTATAAACCTACAGGAAAAGAACGGGATTTCGAGAATGCCCTCCGACCACTACAGTTTGGTGACTTCAGTGGTCAGGATAAGGTAGTCGACAATCTGCGTATCTTTGTCAAGGCAGCCAGGCTTCGTGCTGAAGCGCTTGACCATGTGTTGCTTCATGGTCCTCCCGGATTGGGAAAAACAACATTGAGCAATATTATTGCCAATGAACTGGGGGTTGGATTTAAAGTAACTTCCGGTCCTGTACTCGATAAGCCGGGTGATCTTGCCGGTGTCCTGACAAGTCTTGAACCGAATGATGTATTGTTCATTGATGAAATACATCGTTTGAGCCCGGTGGTGGAGGAGTATTTATATTCGGCAATGGAAGATTACCGGATTGATATCATGATAGACAAAGGCCCGTCGGCACGTAGCATTCAGCTGGACTTGAATCCGTTTACGCTGGTGGGAGCTACTACCCGCAGTGGATTGCTTACCGCTCCGCTCCGTGCACGTTTCGGAATTAATCTCCATTTGGAATATTACGATGATGCGGTATTGTCGCGTATTATTTTGCGCTCGGCCAGTATCTTGGGTATTCCATGTGATGTAGATGCTGCAGGCGAGATTGCTTCGCGCAGTCGTGGTACTCCCCGTATTGCCAATGCCTTGTTACGTCGTGTACGTGATTTTGCTCAGGTGAAAGGCTCCGGACGGATTGATGTGGAAATAGCTCGATATGCACTGGAAGCGCTGAATATTGACCGTTACGGACTGGATGAGATAGACAATAAGATACTTTGTACCATTATTGATAAGTTCAAGGGAGGCCCGGTAGGACTGACAACGATTGCTACGGCACTTGGGGAGGATCCCGGAACGTTGGAAGAAGTGTACGAGCCATTCTTGATAAAGGAAGGTTTTCTGAAGCGGACTCCACGCGGACGAGAAGTTACGGAGCTGGCTTATAAGCATCTGGGACGGAGTATATATAATAATGTAAAAACACTTTTTGATGATTAATTATGGTGTGTGCCATAACAGCGGCACACACTTTTATTTTTTATAGACTATGGCTGGACTGAAATCGTTAGCAAAAGATACGGCTATTTATGGATTGAGCAGCATTGTAGGACGTTTTCTTAACTATCTGCTTGTGCCGCTTTATACAGCAGTAATACCTGCATCGACAGGTGGTTACGGTGTGGTGTCGAATGTGTATGCATATACGGCACTTATCTTGGTCTTTCTGACATTTGGTATGGAAACAGGATTCTTCCGTTTTGCCAATAAGTCGGGTGAACATCCGGAAAAGGTATATGCCAATACGTTGATTTTTGTAGGTGGGCTTTCGCTGATTTTTGTTATACTGTGTATGCTGTTCCTGCATCCCATTTCCGCATTGCTGGAGTATCCCGATCATCCCGATTATATTGCGATGATGGTACTTGTGGTTGCACTGGATTCATTTCAGTGTATTCCGTTTGCTTATCTGCGATACAAAAAACGTCCGATAAAGTTTGCATCTATCAAGCTGTTCAATATTGTTGGTAATATTCTCCTGAATCTTTTCTTCCTTTTGTTGTGTCCGTGGCTGGATGTTCATGCCCATCAACTGGTTTCATGGTTTTACCGTCCGGAATATCTGGTAGGATATATCTTTGTGTCGAATCTGATCATGTCGCTGGTACAGATGTTTTTCTTCATTCCGGAACTGAGAGGTTTTTCTTATCGTGTGGATAAAGTTCTGCTGAAACAGATGATTTCTTATTCATTCCCGATTTTGGTTTTCGGAGTGGTAGGCATATTGAACCAGACGATTGACAAAATGATTTATCCATTCTTGTTCGATGACCGTCAGGAAGGGTTGGTGCAGCTTGGAATATATAGTGCTACCAGTAAAGTGGCTATGATAATGGCTATGTTTACCCAGGCTTTCCGTTATGCTTACGAACCCTTTGTCTTTGGTAAAAACAAGGAAGGAGATAACCGTAAGATGTATTCGGCAGCAATGAAGTATTTCTTTATCTTCTCCTTATTGGCTTTTCTTGCTGTGATGTTTTATATGGATATACTTCGTTATATGGTAGCGCGTGATTATTGGGAAGGACTGAGTGTAGTAGCTATCGTAATGGGGGCAGAAATATTTAAGGGTATTTATTTTAACTTGTCTTTCTGGTATAAACTGACGGATGAAACACAATGGGGAGCATATTTTTCAATCATCGGATGTGCGGTAATTCTGGTATTGAATATATGGTTGGTTCCGACTTATGGATATGTCGCTTCTGCATGGGCATCAGTGGCCGGTTATGGAGTAATAACCTTGTTGTCTTATATCATCGGACAGAAAAAATATCCGGTCAGCTATCCTTTAAAGGATATGGCTATTTATCTGATACTGGCTGCTGTGTTATTTGTTCTTTCGCAGGAGGTTATAATATCTAATGTCGGATTAAGATTAGTGTTCCGTACCTTATTATTGTTGATATTTATCGCCTATATATTAAAAAAAGATTTACCTTTGAAAACAATCCCTTTTGTGAACCGTTTTGTTAAATAAAACACAGTTTTAGGTTATGGAAAGAGATAAAAAATTTATTATCAGGAAGTTTTTTAATGAATATCTGGACTTGAACCGTAGCAAGGAAGATGAACAGGTGACTGTTGATTCCATCCGGAATGGGGTGGAGTTTAAAGGTACAAACTTGTGGGTACTTATTTTTGCTACTTTTATTGCTTCACTTGGGTTGAATGTGAATTCTACGGCGGTAATTATCGGTGCAATGTTGATATCTCCGCTGATGGGACCGATTATGGGAGTCGGACTTGCTGTCGGGTTGAATGACTTTGAGCTGATGAAACGTTCATTGAAAAGTTATCTGGTGGCAACTTTGTTTAGTGTAACTACCGCAACGATTTATTTTTCATTTACTCCGCTTGATGAAGTTCAGTCGGAGCTGCTTGCCCGTACATCACCTACTATCTATGATGTGTTTATTGCTCTGGTAGGTGGTCTGGCTGGTATTGTAGCATTGGCTACAAAAGAAAAAGGAAACGTGATTCCGGGAGTTGCTATTGCTACGGCGTTGATGCCTCCGCTTTGTACTGCCGGATTTGGACTGGCAACAGGCAACCTGCTTTATTTCTTGGGAGCTTTTTACCTTTATTTTATTAATTCTGTTTTTATCAGTCTGGCTACTTATATAGGAGTGCGGGTAATGCATTTCCAGCGTAAGCAGTTTGTTGATAAGGTAAGAGAAAAGTTGGTCCGGAAATATATCATCGGTATTGCAATTGCTACCATGTGTCCGGCCGTTTATCTGACATATAACATTGTACGTGAAACGATTTATCATTCTTCTGCTAACAACTTTATTACTTCTGAACTCCAATTCCCGGATTCCCAGATTCTGAATCGTGAAATCTCATTTGACAAACGGGAGATTAAAGTGGTATTTATCGGAAAGGAAGTTTCAGAGGAACAAATACAGAATGCGCGGAATAAACTTACTGATTATAAGCTGGGTCAGACAAAATTGGTCGTTTTTCAGGGAGTTAATGGAGCCGGTGCGATGGATATAGGAAATATTAAGTCGATGGTAATGGAGGATTTTTATAAGAATAGTGAGAAGCAGCTTATGTCACAACAGGCTGCACTTGACTCACTGAATCGTTTGTTACCAGATTTTACAGGTTCGAATTTGATGAATGAGAAGATGGGGCAGGAGATTAAGGTTCTTTTCCCATGTATAAAAACAATTTCTGTTTCAAAGAGTCTTCAGCTTCGTGTAGACAGTCTTCGTATGGATACCTTAACTTATGCTTTTGTTGATTGCGACCGGAGTCTTTCCAAACAGGAAAAAGACAAAATGTTGGAATGGCTTCAGGCACGCACAGGAACGAAAAAGCTTCGTCTGGTTGTAGAATAGTAGAAGTATAACTGATATAGAAGCCCGCCCTTGACACACAAGTCAATCGGCGGGCTTTTCAAATATTTATCGTATGAATTTTTATTTTTTGCGCTTACTTCGTTTCGCCCAGCCTTCTTCTGCAAAGTCCGGCTCTTCACCACGCAAAGGACGATTGTCATTTTGGAAGAACTGTTTCCAGTCATCTTTCTTCTTAGGACCACGTGCGGCGGTATAGCCTCGTTCTTCACGGCTAGGTTTATCTTTTTTCTTTTCTGCGGATTTGGTTTCTTTTTTCTTGGTTGTTTTTTCTTCTCTTACGCTTTCCTTACCACGCTTTTTGCCACTTTTATCGCTTTTTCCCGTATTTTCACCAGCTATTTCTACAATAACCTTACGACCTTTGTTCAGGGTTACCTTATTCAGTGCTTTCATTACCATCGATGCCTGACTTTCTACAACTTCGAAGAAAGAGAAATTCTGCATGAGATCGATTCTACCGATCTGAATATGCTCTTTTTTCAGGTTGCGGTTTATCAGCTCAATGATCTGATTGGCATAGAAACCATCGGTCTTTCCTAAATTCAGGAACAGACGGGTATAGCCTTTTTCAGCCTTGCGTGCCACTTTTTCACGGTCGCTTCCACGATCTTTCCGCTCTTTAGCTTCATTGCTCTTTTCGTTGGCTTTAGGCTGTTCTATTTCCGGAGCATTTTTGTAGTATTCCAAGAAGCGGTTAAACTCCATAGATACCACTCGCTTAATCAGGTCTTCCTTGCTTAACCATTCCAATTTTCGGTAGATTCCTGGTAGAAAAGCTTCTATTTCGTCTTCGTTAACCTTGACTTTTTCGATGTCATCAATTACCTTGATAAGCTGTTGTTCGCAAATCTCTTTTCCGCTAGGCAGTGTGCTTATTGTAAATTTCTTGTTGATAATGCGTTCTATCTCACGCATTTTACCTTTCTCACGCAGGTTGATGATAGCGATAGATATACCTGTCTTTCCGGCACGTCCGGTACGTCCGCTTCGATGTGTATAACTTTCTGTATCATCAGGAAGAGCATAATTAATGACATGAGTCAAGTCATTTACATCCAGTCCACGTGCAGCTACATCGGTAGCAACCAACAGTTGCAAATGGCGCTGACGGAACTTCTGCATGACCAAGTCACGTTGTGCCTGACTTAGTTCACCATGTAAAGAGTCGGCATTGTAGCCGTCCTGGATCAGCTTGTCGGCAATCTCTTGAGTTTCTTTACGGGTACGGCAGAAAATAATACCGTAAATCTGTGGATAATAATCGACAACTCGCTTTAATGCCAGGTATTTATCTTTTGCATGTACGATGTAGGCGATATGATGTACGTTTTTGCTTCCTTCATTCTTTGTCCCGATTGTGATTTCTTTGGCATTATGCAAATAAGTTTTAGCAATACGGGCAATCTCCGGACTCATGGTAGCTGAAAACATCAAGGTGTTGCGATCTTCTGGAACTTGCTCCAGAATAGCGTTGATGCTGTCGGTAAATCCCATGTTCAGCATTTCATCGGCTTCATCCATTACCACATCGCGGATAGTTTCCAGACGTGCAACTTTACGCTCCATTAAGTCTATCAAACGTCCTGGAGTAGCTACGATAATGTGTACACCTTGTTTCAGACTGCGTATCTGGCTTTCAATAGAAGAGCCTCCATATACGGGGAGAATTTTTAAGTCGGTGATGTATTTAGAATAATCAGTCAGATCGCCTGCTATCTGTAAGCAAAGCTCTCGTGTAGGACAAAGCACTAGTGCTTGGGGAATTCGTTTCGTTACATCGATTTTTTGTATCAGCGGCAGACCAAATGCGGCTGTTTTTCCGGTTCCGGTTTGTGCCAGAGCCACTACGTCGTTGCGGTTTCCTAACAGATACGGTATAACTTCTTCTTGTACAGGCATGGGATTTTCATAACCCATTTCCTCGATTGCCTGGCGTATTTCTGCGGAAACGCCGAGTTCTTCAAATGTCTTCATTTATTTCAAATATCTAATTCGGTTGCAAAGATACGGACAATTAATGGATTATCGGCTATAAGAATTGTTTATTCTTTACTATTTGACAGCCTTTTACCGGAAGAGCTTTACTCTTCCGGCCTGTATTCTAATATATCTCCTGGCTGGCAATTGAGTTCTTTGCAGATTGCCTCCAAAGTAGAAAATCGGACAGCTTTAGCTTTTCCTGTTTTCAGAATGGAAAGATTGGCGGGAGTAAGGTCGATTTTTTCGGCAAGTTCTCCCAGCGAAATCTTTCGTTTCGCCATCATTACATCAAGGTTTACTATAATCGGCATACTGTTTATTGGTTGTTTAGTCTTTTCCACCATTTGGTATAACGGTGAGTTAATTTATAATAGGCAAAAGCTCCGGCATAAAGCCATATTAAGCTTGCAAATATACGCAGAAACCTGTTCTCCAAAAGTGGATAGAAGGTGAGGAAGCAAATCAATTCTAATACGATGAGTGTGGCTAGAAAACTTATAATAATGTAAATGGCCGCCATCGGGCGTGAATAATTGCTTTTCGGTTTCATAGGCGATATATGGTTATATGGTTAGATCGTTTTCTTCTTTAATCTTGACGGCTGTGGCAAAAATCTCTGTAAGTAATACGATCAGGATGACTGAATCCCATTGCAAGGGTATCGGAGTGACACCCGTTACTTGATAACCTGGCAGGGATACTTGCGCGAGAACTGCCTGCTCGATGCTCCAGTTTAATAAAAACGAGAGTGAAGTGACTGCTAACTGACCGTAAGCTATCCAGCGAAGCCATCGGATGTTACGGCGGGAAAAAATATCTTGTCGTGTGATACATATCAGTACACGTATCAGACAGTAGACACCATAAACAGATAATACGATGACTCCCAAAGCTGAAAATATTATAGTGATTAGCATTGTCGGAGTTTCTTTGATCAGACAGGTAATTTCTGAAACCTGATAGGGCGCTTTTACAGTTTTACCGGGTAATTGTAAATTCAGACTATCACTTGGAGTGGAGATAGGAGTAACTCTTATTTCTGCCCTAAATCCGTGTGAATCTGCTTGTGTGTCGTAAGTAGAGCTCTTTTGTCCATCTTCAAATCCTTGTTTGAAATCATTAAAATTACTGCCTATGGCAAAATAGAGATTTAGAGCTAAGGCAAAAATGGCCAATATACCTAATATGCTGAGATGTTTCATAAATTGGGGGTATTATTCAATTGTACTTGTGGGTTGTTCTTCTCTCCATGTTGCAGGTTGTGGAAGCAGTTTCTGGATATACTTGATGCATACGAAAGTAAGTATCGCTCCTGCAACAGCCATGAGTGCGGCTCCTTCGGGGCCGTAGGTAGAAACCATTGTGGCATTCGGATCATCGGAAAGCCAAAAGCTGAAAACGGCAGTACTATTGTTGACGAAGTGCATCAATATGCCGGGAAGCAGACTACCTGTATGATAATAAATCCAGCCTAAGGCCAGACCTACCACGAAAGCGAAAGGAGCTTGTACCCAGTTGCCATGTACGATACCGAATATCAGTGACGATACAACGATGGCCCAAAGCGGTTTCTTCCATTTGCGCAGCAGGTGTCCCTGGATGGCTCCGCGGAATAATAGCTCTTCTACAACAGGAGCCATGATGGTGATTGCCACGACTCCCAGCGGATGTTGCATCATCATAGCGAAAATTTCCTGCATGTTATTGGGTAAGTCGGCCAGCTCGTTCAGGTAATTGCTCCACAATCCCATACCTACAATTAATAGGATAGCAGCAATCAGAACTTTACCGGAGTTATAATACGCCCAAGTCTTTCGGTCGAGTGGTACATATTTTCCCACTATCAGATGGATACCTACAGCGGCTGTAGATAGAACCTGTGCCAGTAAGATAAGGGTGATGTAAGTAGAGTCGGTAGATTGAGGTAATTCTGTGGTATGATGGAAGATCATATATCCGCACAGAAAAACTCCCATGAATGCCAGTTGGTAGGCAAAATAATATAGCAATAATTTAATGGTGCGTCCCATAATAATTGAATTTTAATTATTTGTTATTGTCACTTATTCCGCAGACAGATGAACGGCTATAATAAGTCAATAAAGCATTCGAACTGTCTACATAATAAACACTTTGTTGGCGGTTACGCTCAAAGTTACAAAAAAGTTTGTTCCATTCGGCATAATCCATGATACATATCGAGTCGTTCGACGTAATAGTGAGCAGATAGGCCGGTGTCCACATCTGTTGTTGCAAATTCCATCGATATGCTTTCTTCTCGGTCAGTCGTCCTTGTTTGTCGTACTGGTACTCGTATTTCCATTTTGGAGTAAGTGTTTTGCCGTCCTCATTCAGGGTAGAAACAATCAAACCGTTGTCTGTTTCTCCATAAATGAAAGTTCCTTTTGCGTTTGCCTTTGTGACTGTCAGTGTCATCAGGGTGAAGAGGCTTGCCATAGCTGCTTTTCTTAATAATGTCTTTTTCATAATTGCATCGTGTTTGTGGTTCTTAATTATTTTATCTGTGTTTGCTTTCGATAAATATTTATCGTTTTTCGATATGCAAATGTAGATATTATTTTTAAAGAATAAAAGAAAATCAGAAAATATTTATCGAAAAACAATAAATATTTTCTGATTTATGATGAGAATGTTTTGGATAAGCCTTTTTTGAAGGTATAAAGAAGTTTTCAAAAGTACGGTAAGTGTATATCAGCGGATAATTGTTATATTTACAAAAGTATTAATTTCGTTAATCAATAGAGATATTATGAAGAAACTTATTCTGTGTGTTATGATCTGTCTGTTTGGCGTGGGATTTTCTTTAGCCCAAACATTGACTTCACCCGACGGAAATCTGGTTATGGATTTTCATTTGTCGGCTGACAAAACTCCGGTTTATTCATTGAAGTATAAAGGAAAGGATGTAATAAAAGAAAGCAAGATGGGCTTTCAGATACGTCCATCGTTCGATTTCAGCAAAAATTTCCGTATTGTAGAAACAAAAGAGGATGCTTCCGATACGACTTGGAATCCTGTATGGGGGCAGAATAGTGTTATTCGTGATAATCATAAGGAATTGTTTGTTGCCTTGGAGCAAGAAGGTACGGGATGGTTGCTGAATATCCGTTTTCGTTTGTTCGATGATGGATTAGGGTTCCGTTATGAGTTCCCGGTACAGAAGGAATTGCGCCATTTTACTATCAATGAAGAAGTAACAGAATTCCAGTTGGCAGGTAATCATAAGGCATTCTGGATTCCGGCTGACTATGATACTAATGAGTTTCAGATAACGACTTCTAAACTGTCGGAGGTTCCGCAGTTGATAGACAAGGCACGTGATGAGGCTTTGGCTTGTAAATCGCCTTCACCTAATCTTGCTGTACAGACACCCTTGATGCTGAAGTCGGATGACGGACTTTATATCAACATTCATGAGGCTGCCTTAGTTAATTATCCTGCTATGCACCTGAATTTGGATGCACAGACTTTCCTGATGAGTTCACACCTTACTCCCGATAAAAACGGAACAAAGGGATACATTCAGACAGGCAGTACCAGTCCGTGGCGTACGATTATTGTAAGCGATGATGCTCGAAATATTCTGGCTTCGAATTTGATTGTAAACCTGAATGAGCCTTGCAAGTTGGAAGATACTTCCTGGATTAAGCCAACCAAGTATGTTGGTGTTTGGTGGGAGTATTTTACAGGTGGAGGTTCTACATGGGCTTATACTGATACGCAAGATATCGTAATCGGCAAAACTGACTATACTAAGTTGAAACCGAACGGACATCATGGTGCCAATACGGCTCATGTGAAAGAGTATATCGATTTTGCTGCGAAAAATGGTTTTGATGCAGTATTGGTAGAAGGATGGAACGAAGGCTGGGAAGACAATTACGCTTATGCCAAGGAATTTATATATAGTTTCACTAAAGCTTATCCGGATTTTGATGTGAAAGAGCTTCAGCGTTATGCTGCATCAAAAGGAGTAAAAATTATTATGCATCATGAAACAACCTCATCGGTTGCCGATTACGAACGTCAGATGCATGATGCATTCCGCTTTATGAAAGAAAATGGTTATGATGCTGTAAAGACCGGTTACGTAGGTCCTATCATTCCGCGTAGCGAACATCATGACGGACAATGGATGGTGAACCATTATAATCGAGTGGCAGAAACAGCGGCACAATATCATATTATGGTTAATTCACACGAGGCTGTACGTCCTACTGGTATGTATCGTACATATCCTAACTGGATAGCTCAAGAATCAGCACGTGGAACGGAATTTGAGTCCTTCAATGGAATCCGTCCGGATCATCAGACTATCTTGCCATTTACCCGTTTGATGGGTGGTCCGATGGATTATACTCCGGGAATCTTTGAAGGTGATCTTTCTGTTTATGGCTCAAACAAAGCAAAATTAGGTACTACATTGGTTAAACAGCTTGCACTTTACGTAACGATGTACAGTCCGCTTCAGATGGCAGCCGATTTATATCAGAATTATGAAAAATATCCAGATGCTTTTCAATTTATTAAAGATGTAGCTGTGGACTGGGATAATACATATATTCTGGAAGCTGAACCGGGTGATTATATCACTATTGCCCGTAAGGCAAAAGGTAAGAACGAATGGTATATTGGTGGAATTACTGATGAAAACAGTCGTGAAGCCGTTATTGATTTGAGTTTCCTTCCGGCTGGAAAGAAATATCAGGCAACTATTTATGCCGATGGAAAAACAGCTGACTGGCGTACAAATCCAAAGGAATATGTGATTTCTACAAAGAAAGTAACTAATAAGACAAAATTGAAACAACGTCTTGCTCCGAGTGGAGGTGTAGCTGTCAGCATCAAGGAATTGTAATTTGTTATCATAGTTTTTTGTAATCCCCGATTTCTTTAAATGAAAAGATGTCGGGGATATTTTTTGTCTTAATACCTGAATAATTCCTTAACTGTGCAGTAGCAAGCGGGATACTGTTTCACGGTCAGTATTCAGTTGGGCAATCAGTTTTTCCAGACTATCAAATTTTTGTTCTTGACGGATAAATTCGATAAACTCTATCCGCATATGATGATTATAAATATCGCCTGAAAAATTGAGTATATGAACTTCAATACTTAGGTTGGATCCATTGTCAACTGTTGGACGATGACCGATATTCAGCATGCCGGCATAACGTACTTCGTCAATATACGCATATACAGCATATACTCCTTCTTTGGGAATTAGTTTGTCGGGGCAGGAGGGGAGAAGATTGGCTGTAGGAAAGCCTAACTTGCGTCCTACTTTATATCCGTCCACGACAGTTCCATCCAGGTAATAGTAATAGCCTAAATAATGATTTGCATGTTGTATATCACCGTCTTTTAAGACCTTGCGTATGACAGACGAACTGATAGACACTCCATCTTCTATCAATGCTTGTGCGCGAATTACTTCTATACCCAATTCCTTTCCATATTGGCAATAATCATCGAAACCTTCGCAGCGGTTGTGCCCGAAGCGATGGTCATAACCAATAACCAAAACACGGACATTAAAACGTTCTCGGAGTAATTGCATGAACTCACGTGCGGAAAGCAGTGACAGTTCTTTGGTAAATGGTAGCATGATGCAGTAATCTGCTTCCGTTTGCTGGATGAGAGCTGTCTTTTGTGGCAGACAAGTAAGCCATTGAGGACGGTAACTACTTTGCATAACCTGACGTGGATGTACCGGAAAGGTTATGAGAGCACTGTGGAAGTTTCTTTGCCGGGCTTCTTTGCAAACCTGTTTGATGAGAAAACGATGGCCACGGTGTAGCCCGTCGAAACAACCTATAGTTGCTACGCAAGGTAAAAGTGTCTGCTTAATCTCGTCTGTTATGATTTTCATGTAGGATTTTATTTAAATAAATCGCCAAGATCAGTTCCTGGTGTGTAGTGGGCTACCTGTATACCTGTTGAGGCAGCTGCCTGACAATTGACTTCCGCATCATCAATAAACAGAGTTTCTTCCGGCTGAAGCTCTGCTTCTTGTAAGGCAACTTGGAATATCGCGGGGTCAGGTTTCGACAGATGCATACGATATGAGAGGAAAATACGTTCAAAATATGTTTTATAGTCCTTTCCGTTATGGCAGAAAGCTTGTCTGGAACCATATTCCCAATGAAGTTCATTTGTATTGCTCAATAAGAATAGCCGGTAGCTTTTGCTTAATTCAGCAAGCAGATGGAGCTTCTCTTCAGGAATTGTAAGCAGTTCCATATTCCACATCCGATCAATTTCCTCATCGGTAAGCGGTTGGCTGATGTACTTACGTATGGCTGCACGAAATTCAGGGGTACTTATATTTCCACATTCGTAATCGCGGAAAAAGCCCAGCTCATTAGTTCCTGTCAGCAGATTGCGTACATTGACTGCTCCCGCCTGTTCGAAGGCGCTGATACACCCTTCTAGATTCAGGTCTATCAATACGCCTCCCCAGTCGAAGATGATATTTTTTATTTGCTTATTCATTTTATAACCAATGTTTGTGACATCGATTTATTTGTTTCCCAGGCGTTTGATACCTCTCCATATTTCCCCTATCCATAAAACAAATGATGTACCTCCGATGATATACAGCCATTCGTTTAAAGGAAGAGGCTCAGTACGGAATACTTTGCCGCCAAAGCTGACGATGAGTATCTGTCCTACAAGAATAATGATAGCGACACTTAGCATTCCTAAAGCATGGCTGGCATCCTTGAAGATTGAATGGTTAGTGCCGAATACACTTGCATTGAACAGGTTCCAGAACTGCAACATTACAAATATGGTGAAAAAGACTGTCAGATGATGTGTGTCCATTCCACCTGGGAGATTTTTGAAGTAGACCAGTAATCCCATCAGAATAGCAAGGAAGCCTAAGCCTACACCAAAGATATTATTACGCATAGCAGGGGTGATGATGAAATCTGTGCGACGGCGAGGCTTTTCGTTCATTACATCCATACTTGGTGAGATGGAAGCAAGAGCCATAGCTGCGAATGTATCCATAATCAGGTTTACCCAAAGCATTTGCGTTACGGTAAGTGGCAAGGCTGTTCCGAAGAATGCACCCAGCAATACACTTAACAATGCAACAACATTGATTGTAAGCTGGAATACGATAAAGCGCTGGATATTTTTATACAGTGAACGTCCCCACATTACAGCAGTTGCAATGCTGTGGAATGAATCATCCAGCAATGTGATGTCACTGGCTTCTTTTGCTACAGATGTTCCTGTACCCATTGACAATCCTACTTGTGCGTGATTTAATGCAGGAGCATCGTTGGTTCCATCTCCTGTTACTGCTACGACAGCTCCTTTTTGTTGTAACAACTGTACTAAACGCTGCTTATCCATAGGACGTGCGCGACTCATTACTTTCAGATCGAGTACGCGTTCAAGGGCTTCTTCATCGCTTAATGCAGCAAATTCAACTCCGGTAATACGGTTACGCTCTGTATCTTCAGGTTGCCAAAGACCAATTTGGCGTGCAATTTCTGTAGCTGTTCCCGGAGTATCTCCTGTTACAATCTTTACTCCAATACCAGCGGACTGGCATTTTTTTACAGCATCGGGTACGTCTGGGCGAATCGGGTCGCTGATTGCAAAGATTCCCAAGAAAGTCATACCGCCTTCGCCGACTAGTTCTGCACAGTCGTCAGAAGCGTTTTCCGGAATAACTTTATATGCTATACCAAGTGTACGCATAGCTTTATTCTGGTAAGCCAGCAACTGTTCGTTATACTTATCAATCTGAGCTTTATCCAGGTTACATTTGCCCATTACAATCTCTGGGGCACCTTTGATGTAGAGTATCCGTTTTTTCTGAATCGGCGAATCTACTAATGTAGCCATGTATTTGCGTTCCGTAGAAAAGGTCAATTGGTTAATGACTTTAGCCTCTTCACGCAGTTTCATGTAGTTCTGTCCTTTACCATTTAACCAGAGTAAGAGAGCTATTTCGGTAGGGTTTCCTACGCCCGAAGGTTTTTCTCCTTCCACCTTTTCTTCAAGGAATGCAGTAGAGTTGGCAGCTATTCCTTCCGTTATCAGTTCAGGCTGGCTTTCATCGACTTGTGCCTCGTATACTTGCATCAGATTTTGTGTAAGAGTTCCTGTCTTATCTGTGCAGATAACAGTGATAGCACCCATTGTTTCACAAGCATGCATTTTTCGTACTAAGTTGTTCGTTTTCAGCATACGTCGCATGTTGAGGGCAAGGCTGAGCGTCACACTCATCGGCAATCCTTCTGGGACAGCTACAACAATCAAAGTGACAGCCATCATGAAATATTTCAGGACAATACGTGCTATTTCTAGCCATTGATGCCAGTCAGTAACTTCTGTTACCGTGAGATACTGGTATAAATCTTTGCTGGTGAATATGATAAAGGTCAGTGCTGCGATTGTAAACCCTGCTTTACCTATAAGGTTTGCTAATTTGGTAAGCTGAATATTCAGTGGTGTTTGTTCCTGACTTTGTTCTGTAGACTGACGGGCTACTTTACCGATTTCTGTAGCATCTCCAACACGTTCTACGCGCATGATACCATGTCCGTCTGTAATGGTCGTACCACGCATTACAGAATTCGAGGGGTATGTTGCTTCTTCGTCAAAGTGGGCTTCATCGGTTGTTTTATTTACCATTAACTCTCCGGTCAGTGTCGATTCGTTGACTTGCAAAGAAACAGCTTCTACCAACATTCCATCGGCAGGAACTTCTTCTCCGGTATTTAGGATGACGATATCTCCTACAACAATATCTTTACGCGGTATTTCCTTTATCTTTCCATTACGAATTACTGTTACGGGAGTTTCTTCGCCCACGGCATTCAGCAAATCAAATTTTTTATTGGCATCGTATTCAAAATAGAATCCAATTCCAGTTGCCAGAAAAATAGCAAAAAATATACCAATTGTTTCAGCATATTCATTCTCAATAATTGAAATGATAAGTGAAAAAACTGCTGCAACTAATAATACTCGGATAACAGGATCCTGAAATTTCTCCAAATAAAGTTTCCATATGGAGGGACGTTTGGGAGGAGTTAATAGGTTTACTCCATTTTTTTCACGGCTCGCAATGACTTCCTGGTCGGTAAGTCCGGTCAAATGAGATTCATTTGTGTTTTGTGACATAATGCCTAGTTATTAATTGATTAAGTAGCACAAAAATACAATATATATTGATATGCCTATATATATTTGTTTTTTTTATAAAAAAATCCTCTTAAATGTTGCAAGTTTCAAGCTAATCTATTACTTTTGCACTCGGATTTAAGGGATTACCTTAATATCGGACTTGTAGCTCAGTTGGTTAGAGCAACAGACTCATAATCTGGAGGTCCCAGGTTCAAGCCCTGGCTGGTCCACAAAGAATACCAGGCAGTTACGAATTTCGTAGCTGCTTTTTTTATATCCTTGCGTAAACAGAGAGGCAACATCAAGTGAGGAATTAACGTAAAAAAGAACCGCCTGTATGCGCAAACTCTGCGGATACAGGCGGATTTTACACAAACTTGCAAATATATTTAGCAAATCTGTTAAAAAAGCAGGCATTTTTCTTCATTCCTTTACTCCTTTATCCTTAAGTAAAGGATATGAAGAATTGTAATTTTTTATTTTATAGCTATTGGAGTTTCCAGATCAATAATATTTAATGCACTTCCTCCTCCGTTTGCCAGACCATCCATACCATTAGGTGATGCATCTTTTACATAACATGTTCCTCCTGATTCAAACTGATCAGTTCCATTGAGCTTATAGTAAGCTGCCAGACCGTCTGAATTCGGATCAACGTTCAGCATGTTTTGTTTAATTTGGTTTTCTGTGCGTGCAACATTCCAAAGTCTTACTTCACTCATGTAACCATAGAATGGACGTTCTCCCCACATAAACCCGGCAACCTTACCGATGAAGAATCCTCCTGATCCTTCTGAAGCTAAGTCGAAACTTGGGGTATCCCATGTAGATTCAGCAGCTTTACTACCATTGATGTAAAGAACTGTTTTACCAGAAGGCTGATCATAAGTGAATGCTACGTGGTACCATTTACCTGTTTCAAATGCTTGAGTAGAATGATACTGTTTGGTTCCTGCAATCTGAATCCAATCATTATGACCATCTGGTAAAGCTGTGTCACCAATACGAAGAATCAAAATTCCTTCATTACCCATAATGGTATTATTGCTCAGCAGTTGATTAATATAGATAAGTGCTTCATAAGTTACAGACTTATATATTGTTCCACTAGCCAAAGGAATCTTAATGTGATTACTTTGGAACTGAGCAGCTTTCTTAATCTGTACGGGCTTGGTTATGACAAAGTAAAGAATGTCAGTTCCCGCAATAGCAGGGATGGATGAAGATTGAATACATACAGGGAGCAGATAAGATTTACCTTCTTCTATATTTCCTAGATTTGAAAATTCTATAGGTACTTTTTCTGAGTAAATTGTTCCACTAGGTATGCTTGTTGTATTACTTCCTAATTTCACATTAGACGCATTAAGCATTTCATAGTTAGTCCCGTATTTCTTATTATATTCGTTTACTACATTCTGTCCTGCAATGCTATAGCATACTTCAACAGGAGAGGAGCATGCAGAAGAAACTCTGGATTGTAATTCATAAATGATAGGTTTATCATCTAGAACTTCAATGGTATGTTCTTTGCTTTCGAAGTAAACTTTTGCTTCCAGCAGGTCGCTTTCACTGTCATTGCAACTGTTCAGCAATACAGCTATGGTGCAAAACGCCAAATATTTTAATAGTTGTTTCATATCTTTAGAATTTCATGATTCGTATTATTTTTTCCCTTGATTGGCTTTCCATTCGTTGAATACCTGTTGATTGATTTGAATTGCCTGACGCATCCATTTATAATCGGGGGTATTGTCATAGTCATTGTCAAAACGATAGGCACCAACTCCTCCTTTATATCCTTCTGCTGGCATCCAAGCAGCTTGTTGTAATAGACGTCCTCCTGAAGTTGCATAAGATTCAAAGTTTTCTGTGATAATCAACTTTTCTGGGATGTTCCCTGGAGAATACTGATGAGGCGAAGAGCTTCCGTAAGATTGTGTTATCCAATAGTCTACATACTCTTCCATTTCAGGAGAAAAATATTTGATATCTCCGTCGATACATAATAACTTGTGTCCTTTGCCTTCTAGGTCACTTTTCGGACCAATATATTTGCCCATTTCTTTAACCAGTACCTGGATTGTTGTGTTATTCAGTGTTCCGTCTGAATCACTAAAACCAGCTCTCGGTTCCCAGTCGATATCAAAGCCGTCCCATTCACTGACAAAAAGTGAATCACAAAGTGCTTTAGCGTATTTGGCCAAGGCTTGATTCAATTCTTCCGTATTATCGAAATTGTGCGATTTGAATCCCCAGAAATCCCAGCGTGCGTATTTTTTTGCTGCTGCAAGTTCTGAGTCAGACCATCCTTCTTCGGCTGCCTGTTTTTCAATCTCATCGTAGATATATTCGGGAGTTCTGCCTTTTCCCAGGTGAGAAAGTAAGCTAACTTCCAGCAGTTTGATTCCTTTTACTTTCTGTGCAAATTCTTTGTCTGCCTTCTGTGCTTCAGTGATTTCATATCTTCCCGGAGCACCACTCCACATGGAGATGATATCCATACTGTCGGGTACTGAAGATAAGTAACCTTTTCTCATTACACCTGAAGGAGCCCAGTTTGAGAACCAGCCGAAAGCAACCGGACGTCCGTAGTTCTTAGCTGTTTCCTTATAGGCACGTAAGTTAGCGTAATATTCACTGTCTCCTAAAGTGTTATACCCGCCGATGTGTTCTACTTCTATGTTTTCTACATCGGTACAAGAGGTTATCATTGCTCCCAATAAAGGTATGATGTATAATAATTTTTTTAGTGTTTTCATGTCTTTACTGTATTAATTATTCGGTTATTATTTGCAGTCCCACCACAAGTGTGTACTAGGTAAGTCCTGTCCGTTGCTTAGCATTTTAACGGCTTCGTTATAAATCTTCTGTCCGTCAGCTGTTTGGTAGAAACTGATAGGATAAATCATTCGGCGAATGCCTCCTTCTGTTGTAACTCCTTGGCTGCTACCTCTGTTTGCCATAACAGGGTTCAGTTTAGGATATCCGGTTCTTCTCCATTCTGTCCAGGCTTCTTGTCCGTTAGGGAAAAGAGCAATCCATTTCTGGATCATGATTTTTTCGAGTTTCTGTTCCGTATTACCTTCAAATTTTACGGTTGTGGTGCAAGGAGCAGCAAAACTACAAGAATAACTTCCACCAACTTCATGCTTGATCGGGGTTTTACCAGAATTCATGTAAGCATCTACGGCTGAGCTGATTCCGTTTTCCTGGAAAGACATTTCAATACCTTGCTTATATAAGTCTTCTGCATTTCCAAATTCACCGCCCCATATTAAAGCAGCTTCAGCTCGCAGGAAGTAGACTTCGGAAGCACGTAACCAGTAAGTTGGTGTAGCTGCTTGTATGTTAGGTTTAGAAAACATCTTATATTCGTCATTCTTTCCATATAGATGTCCTGCAGGAACTGCCTGATACTGTTTCCCATCGAACGCTTCTTTTCCTTGTGTGCTTTTAGAGTCTACTGGCAAGAAGTAAGCGCTTAATCGAGGGTCTTCATATCCCATTAAGTAAGAGAACATAGACGAACCCATGCGAGATTCATCATATTGTTCAGACAACCAATAGATGTTGTTTCGGAATGTGTATCCGGCTCCTGTACTCATCTGTGCTTCATCGTCTTTGGCAGTCATGACACCAATGGAATGGTTTAATGCCTGTGAAACATATTGTTTCGATAAGGCTTCATCGGCGTAGCGGACACGCATAGCAAGACGGAGTAGCAGAGAATTTGCATATTTTACCCATTTTGTCGAGTTACCAGCATATACAACATCATATTCACTCATAACCTCTACACCATTTTCTGCCTTTTCTGTCAGGATCTCAATGGCTTCTGTCAGATCTTTAAATATAGCTGTATAAATATCTTTCTCGGAATCGAATGGGATATTCATGGTAGCATCGGCTGCATGTGAATAAGGCATCGGACCGAAACATTCCAATGCTTTGTGCCAAGCTGAAATTTTCAGGATTTGTGCTAAGGCAAATACTTCAGGAGTATTGTTTTTCTCGGCTGCGGCTTTCAGCTTTTTCCATGGGTCAAGTGCGTTGGTATATGCACGTTTATAAGTTCCGGAAATCCAGCTGTCATTCAAGAAATAGGTAACGTTACTGTTTCCGCCTCCCCATGTATTATTCTGTCCGAAGAAACCACTCCAGCAGTCAGCCGATAAGTGATAGTCTGTTTGATACTGATTGATAATGTCAGTATCATCTGCCTGTGTTCCTACTGGAAATACTGTACGTTCGATAGTAGTGATTAAACCACCTACAGCAACTCCGTCCATGACTCCTTCTTCATCGGTCAGCTCAAATGGATTGGTGTTGATTTCTTCGTAATTGCATGATGCCAATAGTGACACTGCAAATACGCCTACTATAAATTTATATTGGTTTATCTTTTTCATAATCAAAGGGTTTGTTTTTTATAGTTTAAATTTAATGCCAAAACCGAAACTGCGTACGCTGGGTTGCATGAAATAATCATTACCTTGTCCGTAAGTGCTTGTTGACGGTGTTAGCTCAGGGTCAAAGGGAGCTTTGCAATATAACATCCATGGATTGTTAGCAATGAAAGAAACGGTAACATCTTTCAGTATATTGGCAAACCATTTGTCTGGCATTGTATAACTGAATGTCATTTCTTGCAAGCGGATATTTGTTGCGCTGTACAGGTAGTATCCTGAAGTTTCATAACCTCCTGTACCAATCATTTGGTAGTATGTCTTTGCATCTACCCGGCCTTGTCCTGGGAACAGAGCACCTCCGGCGTCACGAGCTTCTGCAGAACGTTTAGATACACCGAAACGGTCGAGGATAGCTTCGGTAGAAGAAGTAACCACTCCACCAAATCGTCCGTTGATTAAGAAGCTGAATCCAAATCCTTTATATGACAGGGCATTGTTCCATCCCATGTTAAAGTCTGGAGATGTCTTTCCTAAGTATACAGGCTCACCTCTTTCCAGACCGAAGGTTCCGTCACTTTTTACTTCAACATATCCCTGACTATCTTTCTTGAAGAAAGTGTTTGCATAAATATCGTGAATACTTCCACCTTCTTTCAGAATAACGCGACCATTGTCTTTCAGTACTTCCGGAATGTTAATCGGAGCTTCCATCAAATCGGTATGATAGTCTTTCACCATCTCCTTAATCTCATTTATATTCTTTGAGAATGTAAATGTAGAAGAAACAGCCAGACCGTTTTTAAACTTATCATTATAGCCGAAAGAAGCTTCCCAACCACAATTTTCTACGTTACCCGCTTGCAGGTAAATCTTCTGATAACCGGTGAATTCCGGTAAATCTCCCAGGAATGTCTGATTGTATGTATTCGATTTATAGTAAGTAACTTCTGCACTGAATTTGTTCCACAGGCGTAAGCTAACTCCCACTTCGTAAGATTTGGTGCGTTCAGCTTTAAAGTCAGTGAATGGATAAATATATGTCGGCGACGGAATACCTCCGACGATTGGAGTTGTTACTGTACCAGGAGTTAACCCTGAACGAGAAACTGGAGCACCAACTTCTGTATAAGAACCACGTACTTTCAAATAAGAAATAAATTCAGGAAGCTGTACCATTTCCGAAATAATACCAGACAAACCGATAGAAGGGTAGAAGAATGATTCTTCGTTGGTATTTACCAGACGAGAGTTCCAGTCGTTACGTCCGGTCAAGGTTAAGTAAAGCATACTCTTCCATCCCAGTTCGACGTTGCCGAAAATAGCATGGTTACGGATACGGCTGTCACCGCCTTTTTCTGAAGTACGGCCGTTTGACGGGTCGATATTGGAAACAGCAAATTTGTTAGGAACTTTCAGTAAGGTTCCTTTATATCCTCTTTCCAATGCCCAATAATTGGAATAACTCCATCCAAGGTTGGCAGAAATATTAAAGTCTTTGATCTGCTTATTAATATTTACCATGAAGTCAGCATATTCCTGACGGTCATTGTAATTGCTATATTCGTAATGTCCTTTAGTACCTTCTGCAAAAACCTGGTCGGAAGATGCATAAATCTTACGTTCGAATTTTACATAAGTATCGTCCATTCTGTAACGTGCAGCCAGATTGATCCAGTCGGTTATCTTGTAAGTTAATCCGACATTGAACATGTAGCGGCTCTTATTGTTGGTTGAAACGTTACGGAATGCGGTCCAGTATGGATTCTGCGAAGCATAAGTTGATTCTGCTATCGGCCAGTACTGAACGGGAATTTTACGGCTGTCGTCAAAGCGTTCGAAAGTTTTGATTTCTTCAAAATTTTCTCCTCGTGGAAAGAGGTAGGCTGCCATAACCGGATTCCAGTATTGACCTTGCGAAACCATGTTCTTATCATTTTGCTTGATATACGATGCTCCTAAATCAAGTTGTAACTTGTCATTCAGGAAAGTTGAAGTATTACGGATCGTAAAGTTCAAGCGGTTGTATGAGTTGTTGGGAACGATACCGTCAGAGTTGGTAGACGAGATAGAAGCAAATGTCTGGTTCTGTTTAGTACCGGTTGTTAAGGTCAATGAGTTGATAAAGTTAGTTCCTGTGTTGAAAAAATCTTTTTTAGGGTCATAATCAGAAGGAGTGGCGAGTTTTTCACCCCAGCTTTCATACATATCCTTTTTATTACCGTAAGTATTTTGGAATTCAGGAGTCATGTATGCTTTGCTGAATTCGGTAGAAGAAGAAAATGAAAGTTGCAATTTACCTTCTTTACCTTTTTTAGTGGTGATAAGGATCACACCGTTTGCTGCACTACTACCATACAATGCTGCTGCCGACGGACCGCTCAATACAGAGATACTTTCGATATCTTCAGGGTTGAAGTCGGCAATACCTTCAGTTCCGGTCTTTCCTTCACCCATGATACCACTGTCTGTATTTCCCATGTTTGTATTGAACAATGGAATACCGTCTACTACATAGAGTGCATTGTTATCACCTTCTATAGATTTTGCACCACGCATTACTACACGTGTAGCACCACCGACACCACTGGCACTCTTGTTGATGCTTACACCGGCAATTTTACCATTCAGTGAGTTTACGAAGTTAGCGTCTTTTACTCTTACAAGCTCTTCTGATTTTACTTGCTGAACATTGTATGACAACGCTTTTTCTGCACGTTTGATACCCAATGCTGTAACAACCACTTCGTCCAAGCGTTCTGTATCTTCTCGCATAGTAACATTGATTACACCTTTATCGGCCATAAATTCTTCAGATTTGTAACCGACATAAGAGAATTGCAGAATTGCATCAGGGCTTGAAACTGTGAGTGAATAATTACCGTCAAAATCTGTTATAGCGCCATTACTGGTACCTTCTTCCTTTATCGTAGCACCGATAATTGGTTCACCGTTTGCATCGACAACCTTTCCAGATATATTCGTTGGCTGTTTTTTATCGGATTTTTTCTTGATTGGGGTAATAACAATCTTATTACCTGAAACTTTATAAGATAAGTTCTGTTTTGCCAGTTCACTTGTAAGTAGGTCTTTCAGTTCTTCATCTTTAACAGACAGAGAGATGCCTGTTTTACCGTTTACTTCTACATCTCTGTATGAGAAGCGGTAGGGAGTTTGTTTTTCAATAGCAGTAAAAAGTTCTTTTACCGATGCGTTATTCAGGTTGAGGCTGACTTTTCCGGTTTGTGCATAACCACCGGTAAATGTAAACATACACAAAGATGCACATAAAAGGCAAATCTTACTACGCTTTTTACTATCTTTGTGCAAATCAGTAAATTGATGTTTGATTTTCATAAGTACGTAATAAATTTAGGTTTAAAGTTCGGTTTTACTATGCGCCAACATAGTTTTACTTATGGACTGAGCCATTTCCCCGGATGATTGCCGATTGTCCGGGGATGTTTTTTTCATGTTTTCATCTGTCTTTTCATAGTTTTAAGGTTAATATTTAAATTAGTTGTTATTCTATGGTTATGGTTTCTTCATCCATTGTGTATTCAAATCCGTAGTGTATTTTCAACACATTCAGAACGCTTTTTATATTTTCATCATTAAAAGAACCTGTATACACATCCTGTAATATATTTTTGTTCTTTATGTTGAAAGTTACTCCGAATTTACGTTCTAGACATTGGAATACATCTTTCATCTTCTCATGTCGGAAAGTAAGCTCTTTGGTCAGCCATGCTGTTTCCATTTTATTTGAAGTTTCTTCAAGACTCAATAACCCTGTTCGTTTATCGTATATCACTTTCTGGTTCGGCTTTACATTCAATGTATTATGAGCGGGATCTTTTGTTGTAACATTGACACTTCCTTCTACAAGAGCCATTTCAACAAAATTTTTGTGCTCATACGCATATACATTAAATGTTGTTCCTGTTACTGTAATATCCATTACTTCAGTGCCGACAATGAACTGTTTCTCTGCATTCTTTTTAACTTCAAAATATCCTTCACCCGACAATTCTACCTTACGGTTATCACGTCCGAAATCCTGTTTGTAGGACAGTGATGATTTTGCATTCAGATGTACAAGAGTTCCATCGGGCAATGTTACCAATGAAGTTCCATGTTCACCTGAGTTTATGGTTATATTTTGCTGAGCAAGATATTCAATATCTTTATGCTGAGTGTAGTATAAAACACTAATGCCACATGATAGTATCAAAAGAATGGATGCTGCTATTTGTAACCAATATTTTTGCACCTTCATGAATGGCGTTATGTGTCTTTGCTTGTTCAGTTTTCTATACAGAGAGTTTATTTTATCTTGTGATAAAGGCTCATAGCTGTTGAATTTATCCCATTCGTCAGAAAACAGAAACTCTAAATCAGCTTCAGATGACTGGTTTATCTTTGCCGATAACTCTTTAAATTCCTCAGAAGATATAGCTCCCGAACGGAATTTATCTAATAAATCTTTTACCTTGTTCTGTATGTTTGTGTCCATAAAACTATTACCTTGTTTATTGGTAATATCCACAAACACGTAAAATATAACATGTATATTTCTATGTTAGAAAACATAAAAATTAGAAATGGCTTAAAAAAAGGAGTAATATGAAAGAATATTGCTGAAGTTCGGTTCGTATTATTTTTAAGGCCATTGATAATTGATTACGTACTACTTGCTCTTTTATGCATAGTTGCTCTGCAATTTCTGCAACAGATAAATTTTGTTCTTTGTTTAGTTCAAAAATCTCACGTTGGCGTGGAGTAAGTTTTTCTTTAGCTTGTTTTAGTGCTTTGCAGAACTGATCGAAGTCTATTTGTTTTTCAGCTTCATCTCCTGAAGTTCGTATGTTGTCATTATATTCTATAAACTCCTCCATTGAGGTGTTATTTAACTGTCGGCGTAACTCCTTAAGCAATAAATGATAGGCGATAGTAAATAGATAAGCTTTGAATGATGACTCGGCATTTAGTTTTTCTCGGTTAATCCATATGCGATAGAATGTTTCCTGTACGACATCATCTGTTGTTTCTTCCGATTTTAAGTATTGATATACAAATTGATATAGCCTTGATACCCACATTTCGTATAAGGCTCGGTAGGCTTTTTCGGAACCGGATTTAACAGATAATATTAATTTTCTTTCATCTATCATATATCATATAAGGTTAAGAACCGTCTATTTTTGTGCTATAAATATGCAAATTTAATATTTTCTTTTATTAGTTGAACATATTGGTTGGTTATAGTTGGTGGTATGTGCAAATGTTTTTTGAAGCATTTATTGTTTATGTTGTTGCAAGACCTGATAATGGTTGTCACTTTATAAAGTGATCGTTTGAATAATCCTTCTGATAGTATCTCACAGATTGCTTGTCTGGCAATTGAGGAAGAGGTTCAGTAATTCCTGATTGGCGGTATTATCTAACTGCGTTCCTTTTTCTGCTTCGAATATATTGAGTGTAGATGAACATTCTCCACAAATGTCTATGCCTATTATTTTTTCATGTTTCAGGATAATAGATAACAAATGCTCCAGTTCATTTAATGTAAGGGAGCCTTGATCCCAATTGGTAACGGCAGACTGTGGGTTAAGTACATCCTTATCTACAGAAATATATACCGGAGTATCGATTGTTTCGTTAGAAAACTGTTTCCACGAAGCTTCGTGTTGCAGACTTTGTTCGCTATAAAATTCCACTGTTTGCCGGTATTTAGGAGAAACATGCTTGATTAGGTTTTCGGATGCTCCTATGATAATTACTTTGCGTAAATAAGGGTTCGATTCTATAGTATCTTCTACCCAGCTTCCGCACGAAATCATTTCTTCGAAAAGAGGGGGCTGCATGTCTGGATGGTGATCGAATACTATTAACGAAAAAGGTTGCTGTATTTTATCTGTCCAAAACTTAGTCAGATAATGATAGTTGCCAGAGTCGATGAAATGAATCCCATCTGCTGGATAGTTTGCTATTACTCTTTTCAGTGCATGTGCGCCCTCTTTGTCACAGTAGCATTCTACACCTTGCAAGTGTGTACAGTCTAGCCATGTAAATTTTTTATTGTGGGAGAAGGGTTCGTAATCATATACTCCCGTAAAGTTCATAATAACAACTGGCTTGTTCATAGTGGAAATAAAAAAAATCCCTGTCCCGGATTTCTCTGGAACAGGGATTTGGTGGTTAGAATCGTTTATTTAATTTCAATCACTCTATTGGCTTCTTTCTTTTCTTCCTGTGTCATCTTTGGCAATTCAATGTTAAGAACACCGTTATCGACAGAGGCGCTGATTTTTTCTTTTTCAACATCTTCCGGCAGGATCATGCACTGTTCGAATTTGGAATAAGAAAACTCGCGGCGTAAATATTTCTTTTTTTCGTCTTTTGTTTCGTTCTTTTTCTCCATTGATATTACCAACTGATTATCTTCGGTAAGATGAATGTTGAAGTCTTCTTTTGTCATACCCGGAGCTGCAACTTCTATTTTATAGCTGTTGTCGTTTTCAACTACGTTAATAGCTGGAGCCGTTGCATTGGCTTTTTCCATCCAATCGTTATCAAAGAAATCATTGAAAATACTTGGTAACCAGTTCTGATTGTAATTTCTTCTAATCGGCATCATAATTGTAATCTCCTATTATTTAAGTTCTTTTATTAATCTTGTTTCTTAGAATCGCTCCTCCTTTCGCTTTCGCGATTCACCCGATATTGTGCAAACTGTATGCCCGTCTGGTATGCCTGACATTATGATAGAATATTTTAACCTTCGTTGAAAGAAAGCCAGTTGAATTAAACTTTGATAAACATAGCATAGTGTCAATCGGTCACAAAAGTGGACAGGATGTCATTCTATATTTGGTGCCTGATTTGTATTCTTATCATTTATTCCTTATTTTTGCGCTTGTAACATTTAATATTTTATATTTATGAAGAAGATTTTATCGGCCTTAATGATTGTAGCTTGCTTGTTTATGGCAATGCCGGCACAGGCTCAGTTTCAGTTTGGTCTAAAAGGGGGACTGAACATTTCGAAATTGACTTTTTCGGAAGACATTGTAAAAGGAGATAATCGTACCGGATTCTTTATTGGTCCGATGGCTGAGTTTACAATTCCTATTGTAGGTTTGGGAGTTGATGTCGCTGCCTTATATAATCAGTCGGGGGCAAAGGCTCAAAGTGGCAATGAGGAAGTCAGCCAGACTTTTAAAAGCATTGAGGTTCCTGTTAACCTGAAGTGGACGTTAGGATTAGGAAGTACACTGGGTGCTTATATTGCTGCAGGACCTCAGTTCGGATTTAATGTAGGAAGCGGACATTTTACTGAAAGTTTCGACATGAAGTCGTGCAATACTTCATTCAATGTAGGAGCTGGTGTAAAATTACTCGGTCATTTGCAAGCTGGAGTTAATTATAACTTTGGACTGAGCAAAATGGCTAGATCGGTAGATGATCAGATGACTATTGAGATGAAACGAAATACCTGGCAGATATCATTGGCTTACATGTTTTGATATACCAGGATCTGTATAAATAAAGGTGGAGAAAGCTTCTGTATGAACAGAATTTCTCCACCTTTATTTATGTGTTTATAAACTACTGCTTGTCAGTCGCATGGATATATTACTCCCCATTCTTTTCTGAGGTTGTCCATTTGTTTCATGATGCGTAATGTTTCGGCATGAGGCATGTACGGCGATTCCAGCCATCCCTTTTCAATAGCTTCGATGGAGGCATATACCTGATACTCGTAGCCGCTGATCTGTTCCGGTGCATGATATACCGCTATGGTTTTATAGTTTTCATCGACAACCCGTACCGATTCAGGGCAGTTGATATTTTCTACAATCAGATGCCCTTTGTCGCCCGAAATAACTCCCATTCTGTCACTTTTTGCATAGATACTCGATTGCAGGGTTGCCATTCTGCCATCTTTATAAAAGAGTGTTATACTTTCTTGCGCGTCGACTCCCGTTTGTGTCTTCTGGCAGACAGAATGAGTTTCAGCAATATCACTTCCGAAAGCCATTGCAGCAAAGTTTAGTGTATAGACACCAATATCGAGCAGAGCTCCTCCTGCAAGTTCCGGACGGATAATTCTTTCTTTGTTGCTTATCGGATAGCTGAGGTTAGCCGATAAGGTATACGGTGTTCCGATTACTCCTTCTTTCAGCAGTTCTTGTATTTTAAGTGAAAGGGGCATATACCGAGTCCATATAGCTTCGGTAATGAATACTCCTTTTTCTTTGGCGAAAGCAAGGAGATCTTCAGCCTGACGGGCGTTGGCGGTAAAAGCTTTTTCGCATAATACGGGTTTACCTTTCTCAATACACATATGTGCATTGTCGTAGTGCATGGCATGTGGAGTTGCGATATAGATTAAGTCGACTTCAGGATCGCTTGCCAGTTCTTCGTAGGAACCATATGCCTTAGTGAATCCCCATTTATTCGCAAATGCTTCTGCTTTCTCCTGATTGCGCGATGCTACGGCATATCGTTCTACTCCTTTCATCTTTTCCAGTGTGGCCGCCATCTTTTGGGCGATACCTCCACAGCCTATAATACCTATCTTATATATCTTCATTTTGGTTGATTTAAGAGTTTCTTTACAAAGCTATAAAAGTTTGCCTGACGTACCAAATGGGATAGAACTGTTTTTTGTAACTTTGCAGCCATGAAGAAGTACGTGGATGTCATAGTGCCTTTGCCCATAGCCGGACAATATACTTATTCCGTTCCCGATGAGTTGGCGGATAAGATAAAGGCAGGCTGTCGGATCGTTGTTCCGTTCGGGAGCAAGAAGTATTATACGGCTATTGTAACCAAAGTACACCAAACGGCGCCTGAGGCCTATGAAACAAAAGACATTATGGAGGTACTCGATGAATCTCCTGTTTTGTTGAGACGGCAATATGATTTCTGGCAATGGCTGGCAGATTATTATCTCTGTACGTTGGGAGATGTATACAAGGCTGCCTTACCTTCTGGAATGAAGCTGGAAAGCGAAACATTAGTTGTCTTAAATCCGGAGTTTGAGGCACTGCAACCTCTTTCCGAGAAGGAACAGCGTATTCTTGATCTGTTGGGTAACGATTCGGAGCAATGTATTACACAACTGGAAAAGTCCAGTGGAATAAAGAATTTGTTGCCGGTAATCAAAGCTTTATTGGAAAAAGAGGCGATTCTGGTAAAAGAAGAGCTGAAACGCAGCTATAAACCGCGTGTAGAGACTAGAGTGCGATTGTCTGCTGCTATGCAGACAGAAGAGGCTGTCCATCGTCAGTTTGATGCATTGGCACGTGCTCCCAAGCAACTGGCTCTACTCATGAAATACATAGAGCTGTCCGGCTGGACTGGAGAAAAGAAAGAACTTAAGGAAGTTTCCCGTAAGACTTTGTTAGATTCGGCTGGTGTCACTAATGCAGTGCTTAATGGATTAATTGGAAAAGGAGTTTTCGAAATTTACTCGTTCGAAATCGGACGTTTGTCTGCCGAGCAAGTAAGTGTATCACCTTTGAACCCTTTAAGCAGTGCTCAGCAGCAGGCGTATAACGAGATCCTGACGCACTTTCATCAGAAAAATGTCTGCTTGCTTCATGGTGTTACTGCAAGCGGAAAGACTGAAATCTATATTCATCTTATTCAGCAGGCAATTCAGGCAGGAAAGCAGGTGTTGTATTTGTTGCCGGAGATAGCACTGACTACACAAATCACCGAACGTTTGAAAAGGGTATTTGGTAACCGGCTGGGAATTTATCACTCCAAGTTTCCGGATGCTGAACGTGTAGAGATATGGCGTAAACAACTTACCGATGACGATTATGATGTAATACTTGGAGTACGTTCTTCGGTTTTTCTGCCTTTCCGGCGTTTGGGACTGGTCATCGTGGATGAAGAACATGAAAATACCTATAAACAGCAGGATCCGGCTCCACGTTATCATGCGCGCAATGCAGCTATCGTACTGGCATCGATGTTCGGAGCAAAGACACTGTTGGGTACGGCTACACCTTGTATCGAAACCTATTATAATGCTGTTCATGGAAAATATGGCTGGGTACAGCTTACCGAACGGCATCAGAATGTTTTGCTTCCTCATATCGAGGTGGTAGATATCAAGGAACTTGCCCGAAAGAAACGGATGACGGCTCAGTTTTCTCCACTCTTGCTTCAGAAAATCCGTGAGGCACTTGAACAGAAGGAGCAGGTTATACTTTTCCAGAACCGCAGAGGATTTGCTCCGATGATAGAATGCCGTACGTGTGGATGGATACCGAAGTGTAAGAATTGTGATGTCAGTCTGACGTATCATAAAGGATTGAATCAGCTGACCTGTCATTACTGTGGTTATACTTATGAAGTTCCAAAGTCTTGTCCGGCATGTGGAGGGGTAGAACTGATAAACCGAGGATTTGGAACCGAGAAGATAGAAGATGATATTAAACTGATATTTCCGGATGCCCGTGTGGCTCGTATGGACTTGGATACCACGCGTACCCGTACCGCATATGAAAGGATCATTGCCGATTTTGAGGATGGCAAGACGGATATTCTGATTGGTACACAGATGGTTTCAAAAGGACTTGACTTCGACCGTGTGAGTGTTGTTGGTATTTTGAATGCGGATTCGATGATGAACTATCCGGATTTCCGTTCGTATGAACGGGCTTTTCAGTTGATGGCGCAGGTTGCCGGGCGTGCTGGAAGAAAGAACAAACAAGGGTTGGTAGTGCTACAAACCAAATCTCCCGATCTTCCTTTGATCGCTCAGGTAGTAAGCAATGACTATGGAGGGTTGTTTCAATCACAAATTGAAGAACGTAATTTGTTTAAGTATCCGCCTTTTTACCGGTTGATTTATGTATATTTGAAACATCGTAAAGAGGAAGTACTCGATCAGGCTGCCGACTTGATGGCCGGGTACTTAAGAAACGGACTTGGTAGTCGTGTGCTGGGACCCGACCGTCCTCCAGTGTCGCGTATACAGACTTTATTTATTAAAAAGATTGTAGTGAAAATTGAACAACAGGCTTCGATGTCGAAAGTGCGTGAATATCTTCAGCAAGTGCAACGTGCCATTGTTGAGGATGAACGTTTCCGTTCGCTGTTGGTTTATTACGATGTCGATCCGATGTAAAAAATATTCGTATGAAAATAGAACTGGATGTACATACGCATACCGTAGCAAGCGGTCATGCTTTTAGTTCCTTGCAGGAAATGGCACAGGCTGCTGCTGGTAAGGGATTGAAATTATTAGGGATTACAGAACATTCACCCGGTATACCGGGTACATGCGATCCGATTTATTTCCGTAACCTGCATGTGGTTCCGCGCCAGATGTATGGAATAGAACTTTTGTTGGGAGCAGAAATTAATATTCTCGACAGCGAAGGCAATCTCGATCTGGATGAGTTTTATTTGAAGATTCTTGACTTGCGTATTGCCGGTATTCATTCACTTTGTTATAAGTGGGGGACACCCGAAGAGAATACACATGGTATGGTTCAGGTTGTGTCTAATCCATATATTCATATCATTAGTCATCCGGGTGACGGGACTGCAAAGTTGAACTTCGAGCCTATTGTACTTGCGGCAAAGGAGCATCATACGTTGCTTGAGATAAATAATTCATCACTGAAACCTTGTCGGGGCAAAGTTGATGCCCGGAGCAATAATCTGGAAATACTGAAGTTATGCCGTCGCTATGATGTTCCGGTGATTTTGGGTAGTGATGCACATATCTCGTTTGATATTGCCACCTACGATTATGCATTGGAGCTGGTAAATGAAACTGAGTTCCCGGAAGCGTTGATTATGAATACTAGCGTAAGCAAGTTTAAAAAATATTTAGGTATCGGAGTATGAAAAGAATCTTGTTTGTTTGTCTTGGCAATAAATAGAAAAATATTAATAATTTATATATCGCTGAAATATAGAAAGTTCTGATTAGTTTATTATCTTTGTAGTGTAAACCAAATATAGGTTTTACACAATAAAATGTAAACTACAAGGTAAACTAAAAAGTAAAGGTATGAAACGGAATATGCCTACTATTTCAGTGGTATTATACACTTCAAAAACGCTTGCTAATGGTGAACATCCTATTATGCTGCGTGTATGCTATAATGGTAAACGCAAATATAAAAGTATGGGTATATCTTGCAAGCCTCAAGAGTGGAGCGATGACAAACAGCGAGTAAAGGGTAAACGTGCCAATAGCCTCAACTCTATTATCACAAAGGAATTAGCCGATGCACAGAATTATGTTTTATCTTTGGAAGGCAAAGAGGACTATTCAGCCTCAACGATTATTTCCGATTTACAGAAAAAAGGACCGACAAAACTAACTTTGTTTTCATTATTTGAAGAAAGAATTGAATTTTTCAAAATAGAAAAAGGTAAGTATAATACTGCTACCGGTTACAGGACTTTACTCAACCGCATAAAAAAATATACTAATAATAAGGATATAGAACTATTTGAAGTTACAAATAATTGGTTACGTTCTTTTGAAGAGTATTTACGTTGCCATTATAAAGATAATTCTATAAGGAAATTCTTTGATTGCTTTCAGGCTATTTTTAATTACGCCACGACTAAAGAATATATTAAAGAAACCCCTTTCGCATCTTTTAAATTCAGTAAGAAGTTAAATTGTCAAACAAGAAAGCGTGCTCTAACCTTACAAGAAATAACATTGTTGATGAGATATTACCAACAAAGATATGGTTATAATGGTAAGCAGAATAACGATGTATATGGAGAAGTTAATAATAAACAGTATTGGGTAAACCAAAAGTTCAAACCAAGGGGAGAGACAAAGTTAAGTCCAATCAATGCTGAACAATTTTCACTTGCTTTATTTTTATGTAGCTACCTTTTTCAGGGAATGGCTCTAATAGACCTTGCTAATTTGAAAAAGAAGGATTTACGAATAATTGAAATTACAGACAGAAAGAAGTTTATCAAGGATGCAGCTGAAAGTGGATATGATTATGCGATTGATAATTTGAGAAGAAAATATTGTTATGAGATTATAACAACAAGGCAAAAGACAAATCACCCCACAAAGATTATCGTTGATGTAAATTTATTGATGCCATACCTGTATCCGTTTGGCTCATATATCAATGGAGAAAGGGTCTTGAGTGAAAATGAATTAGAGGATTATATATTTCCAATCTTTGATAGAAATAATGATACCGAAGATAAGAAGTTCAGTCGCATGGCATATATGAATTATCTTGTCAATGTCAATCTGAAACGTATTGCAAGGCGATTAAGACTTTCCGATGGTATAACATTCTATTGTGCTCGGCACAGCTATGCTTCCGCTTTGTATCACGCCAATGTACCTATGGGGTTAATAGCACAGAACATGGGACGTAATCCTGCGGAAATTGAAACATATCTTAAGGAATTTGACAATGAAAATATATATAATGCAAATTTAAAGTTGTATTTGTCGGAGCAATCCGAATATAGGGATATTATTGAGAAATCCCGTGACGAAGAAAGAAAGAGATTAAAAGAAGAAGGAAAATTGGGTATGTTAGAGCTGCTTGAAGATATATGGGAAGGCTACGATGAAGAACCATTTATTTAATAATTTATGGAGTTGAGGCAGTGGACTCTTGAACCGAAAAAAGCCAATATTACTATCTTAAATAATGGATAAGCCTCATCAATTATCCATTGTATTATATATAACTTTCAGTATATTATTTGATTTGTTAGGAGACATAATTACCTGAAATTAAGCTCTGTAACTCGCCTCTTATTGTTCTTATAAGTAATAAGCACAGTAAGAGGCATACTGTTAGCCCTGTACGAAAAATTTTTTTTCATTTTTTCCATAAAAAAACTTACTAAGGTTGATATTTTTCCCATTGTTACTATATTTATATATATAAACTATTAAATATGAGACAATACAGAGAATTATCAGACATGACGAAACAAAAAATCAGTCAAGCAATGAAAGGGAAAAGTAAATCTACAACTCACAAGGAAGCTATAAGCAACAGTTTAAAAGATTATTGGAAAACAATTCCCAATAAGCCACAAACAAAATAAGGTAGGCTAATAACCTACCTTATCTCACCACTTCTCAAGGTAACAAAACTTGCTAAACAGCAAGCAAAATAATAGCATATATAGTACATAAATGATTACATTCGACAAAATTAAACTTATAACAAAGATTGAATATGTTTCAAATATAAATATCGATAAATTCATTATAATTAGTAAAGAAGGAAATATTCTTTATTATAGATATAAACAAGATAAACCTTACAACTTATTAGTTATGATTAACTACGAACATAATGAGTTAGTATTAGAGTTTACAGGTAAAATTTTACTTGATAAATATCCAAATCTTATCAACCAAAACAACATAAAAGACTGTCTATCGCAAATAAATAAGTTAGGGCTTTGTTATTTAGATATAGATGCCATAATTCATAATAGCGAGGTTGTAAAATGTGATGTAACAAAAGATGTTGAATTTGATTGCATAGACAGAATATTAAAAAACATAAGACCCAACATTGTAAACCACAATAAATGGAAAGATAAGCCCTATCGAGGGAAAGAAGGTATAGTATTGGGAAATATTGCTAAAACGCCAAAATATAAGAAGCGTCTGATAATATATGATAAAGGCAAGGAATTAAATTCCGCAGATAACAAAGAATTTTTGTTGGCCTGCACAAATTCAGAAGAAATACTATTATATTTCAAAAATAAAATACGCTTTGAGCTTAATCTTAACACAATGGAGCAAATAAGACTGTTACTGAATATTCCGGATAATAACCTTATGTCCGTTTTAAATTCATGCGGAAATCCTATTTTATCAGTAATTGATGAGGCTCTTGTCTATAGCGACTTTCAGGAGTCACCTATGACTTTAAGGGATTATGAACATAGCCTCCTGCTTAAAGAATGTAACTATGATTTGAGTGCCGTTGAAGCTAAAATCAGGACATTAGTGAGTAAAAACACCTGTATAAAACGTGTAATGCAGCCGTACAAGGAGGTATATGCCCAAATACAAGCCTCGTCATGCCAACGATTGAATATAAGAGAATTAATAGCATAACCGTATTCAAGTAATATATGTATTCAAATAAATCAGCAAATAACTAAGAATACGTTTATATTTTGTATTCATATTATTCTTTGATTTATTTGCATACAATAGAAAGAAATAGTATCTTTGCACTGTAATAAAAAAAGCAATAATATGAAAGCGGTAATATATTCAAGGGTTAGTTCAACAACAGATAGACAAAACACAGAAAGACAGGTAGCCGATTTAACTTCGTACGCCAAATATAAAGGTTATGAAGTCGCCAAGATATACGAAGAAAAGATAAGTGGAGCAAAAAGAAATAATGAAAGACCTATACTTGTTGAGGCTTTAAATTTTTGTAGGTCTGAGAATTGTGATATATTATTAGTGTCAGAATTAAGCAGGTTAGGTCGAAACGCCTTTGAAGTTTTAGAAATGGTTAAACACCTTGTAGATGAGCGCATTAACCTATATATACAAAAAGAACAATTTACCTTATTGGATAATGAAGGTAAACCATCAATTTTTGCACCTGTCATGATTGCAACGCTTAGCACTTGCGCTCAACTTGAACGTGAAAATATCAAGTTCAGGTTAAACAGTGGACGACAATTGTATGTAGAAAAAGGGGGAAAACTTGGACGAAAAAAAGGTAGTATTAAAAGTAAGGAGCAAAAAGCAGAAGAGTATAAACAAGTAATTAAGGCTTTAAAACGAGGTACAAGTATTCGTAATACTGCTAAATTATTCGATGTTTCCATTAGCACTGTTCAAAGAATTAAAGCAGAATTTTTGTAAAAGCAAAAAGGGAGGTTATCCTCCCTTTTTCCAATGTCTCTAAGCATCAATATTTAAACATTAAAGTAGCATTCCCATTAAATACATAATCCCTACCATCATGGCTCATTTTTAACTGCTCAAATCTGATAGTTATTTCGCTTTCATTGGGATTGACATTAGTTACTATAGCCTTTCCTGAATTATACTTAAAGGCATCCTCCAAATCGATAATGCTACCATCTTCTTCTTCGTTTAGCGGTGTTAATGCCAAATTCATTGTGGAAAAATCATCGCCTACTTGAGGACCGGTTACATTTCTATATGAGAAAGTATAATATTCCACATTAATAACTCCATTACTTTCATTATCTACAGCGACAGTAAATGTTCCTTTATTCGTACTTTCGTTCCAACTTCCCATAAATCCAACCATTGACAAATTATAGGAAACTCCATTAATTTCAATCTTATTGCCACCTTTTGTAGGGTCATCATCATTACTGCATGATGTTAAACCGAAAGAAAGAAGCGCAGTAAAAAATAAAATAGTTTTAAATAGATAATTTTTCATTTTTCCCATTTTGTTTGTTAATATTTAAGTTCTTAAGAATACAGCTTTTCTCACCATTATTATTTAATAGTTTCTGTAGAACCAAAATCTATATGAAAATCTGCAATATCTCCATTTTTATATAACATAATAAAGCCCGAACCTTTCACCCGTTGCCCTCTAATCCCAATAAGCCATGTATATTCAGCAGTCCATTTATATTGTACCAAATCATCACTTTCATTAACTTTTTCAACCGAAATTACACGTGGATGAAAGAATTCCCCAACTCCGTTCAATTGGGAAGAAACTTTAGACTTAACTTCGGTATCGCTAAGTGAAGAACAAGCTGTCAGCAAAATTAATGCCAATGTATAGATTATATTTTTCATTTTTTATAATTATAAATTATACAATATGATAAGTCCAAAATCTGTGAGGAGACGATATAAAAAACGTGGACTATTTACTATAATGTACCATCTCCTTGGTATCGCCAAACACCATCTGTCAAGTACAATAAGTAAAAGCCCACGCCATGAGACGCAGGCATTACCTTGCAACTTCTTGACAGAATCCTTTATTTTGGCGATTTTAGGAGACAAGAGTACACAAGCTAACGCTTTTTATATTATGTCTTTTATAAATATCTACATAGGCAAAATTATTTTAGTTCATTGCACAAAGTTAACACTTTCCGTTTTATTAAGATTGAAATAAGGCAGAAAAAACATTGTAAATCAATTCAAATGTCTAATTTTGCACGATTAATACATGAAAATAAGCCATAAATATTGTAAACCACAATGTAAACTGATATATTATAATGAAATTTAATCAATTGATATACAATAAAAAGTACAGGATACTCTTTGTCTGTCTTGGGAATATATGCCGTTCATCGTCGGCAGAAGAAATTATGCGTACGTATATCAAGCGTGCAGGACTGGAAAAGGAGATAGAAGTAGATTCAGCGGGAATCAGCAGTTATCATCAAGGAGAACTTGCCGACGACCGGATGCGTGCACATGCTATTCGCCGGGGGTATAACATTACTCACCGTTCACGTCCTGTCCGTACTGATGATTTTTATGAGTTCGATTTGATTTTGGGTATGGATGACCGCAATATTGATGCCTTGAAGGAGAAAGCTCCTGATGTGGAAACGGAACGGAAAATAGGCCGGATGACCGACTATTGTCGGGTGAAGGTAGTCGACTACGTTCCTGATCCTTATTATGGCGGGGCTCAAGGATTTGAAAATGTACTTGACATACTGGAAGATGCTTGCGGAGGTTTGCTCGATAGCTTGACTCAAAAACTCTGATTGATGATTGTAAGATCTCCAGTTTATATTTTTCTTTACGCCGATATACTGCTTCTTGTAAATAATTGATAACCAATGTATATCGGCGTATAAGAAAAACATCAGCATATTTTGTCGGAAATATCAGCATATTTTCCTGAACTTTTCTCGATGTTTTTTGAAAATTTGTACAAAAAATAATAGAGTTAGGAGAGGAGCTGATTAGACCTGCTTTTTACCTGCACTTAAAGAACTGGTTGTATGTGTAAATTACATATATTTTTCTTTCCAGTGCTGATATTCTTCATTGAGTGATTCGGGAGCCTGGTTGTACCAGCTGTAACCATTTCGTCGCTCATATCCAAGTTCGGAAAATGATTTACGGGGAATTCCATCACGGTCGCAGAATAGCGGTTCTTCGTTTTCCAGGTCGTAAAAACGTGCCCATACAGGTCCGACTTTTTCGTCTTTCACTACGTGTGTGTCACGCTTGCCTTCAGGAGTCATGAACCGCTCAACACGTATGCCATATAATTTATGTAAATCAAGCCACTCCATTGCACCATTGACTGCTGCCTTTACCCGTTCGTCCGGATCGGGGAGCTCCATTAGCAGGTGAACCAGTGAGCAGCTTTCTGCCGTGCAGAAGGAAGGCAATTCGAATGTTCGGGCTGGAGCTGGTTTTAAGGTTATGTTGTCGTGTTGCTGACACCATATGGTCGGTTTACCATTTACTCTGATTTGAGTATTCAGAATACATTCTATCCCTTTATCGAAAGCGGCGGACAGACGTGCTTTCATTTCATCGTTTACCAGTATATCGAAGGGAGCTTTTCCGTCACGAAGGTTTCGGATGATTTCCATTGTTTGTACCATGGCATCATCGTTGTATGTAATATATACTTGATATCCCCTATGTTCAGGCCAGAACTGTGGCCACCCTCCGTTGTCATACTGCCCGCTTAAGATAAACTCCACTCCTTTAAGAAAGGCTTCTTTATAACGTTCTTCGGGAGATTGTTGATAAAGTCTTGCCAGATAAGTCAATTCCAGAATGGTAGCGTCATTGTCGGTTGTGGAGTCATTGCGCCTGTCTTTATCTCCTAATACGATAGGAAGTTCTCCACCCAGCGGGCGGTGAATTGGAATGTTCTTAGGCCATCCTCCTGTTGTACGTTGAAAAGCTAGCACATTATCGGCAATCCGCTTTGCTTCATCGGTTGTGAAAAAACTGTCCGGACTGTTTCTTACAATTCGTTTCCATTCTCTGGTTGTATATTCATAATCCTTGAGGGAAAGTGCTTGTTGGGAAGATGCCGGCATTGCCATTAGTGCACAAATAGCACACGTCAGAAGATTTCTGCCGCTTGCTTTGAAGAAAGTATTTTTCATATCTGTATGTGTTTAGGTTTTACATCTCAAAATTATCAAAGAAGTTCCTATACAGATAATAAAAATTGTTCTTTCCTTGGTCTTTTTTGTGCAATGCCTTTTATTTCTTCAGTTCCGGATAGCTGATACGGGTATGGTACATGGTTTTCAGCTTTTCTTTAAAGACACTTTTTACTGTAGCAATATCTTTAAATGTTATCGGACATTCCTTGAAGTATCCTTCCTGTACCTGGCTGTCTATGATCTTGTCGACAAGTCCGGAAATACTTTCTTCGGTATATTCCTTCAAGCTTCTTGAAGCTGCTTCTACCGAGTCGGCCATCATCAGGATAGCCTGTTCTTTGGTAAACGGATTGGGACCCGGATATCTGAATGCTTCTTTATCCACTTCTTCATCGGGATGCTCATTCTGATAGGATATATAGAAATACTTTGTAAGTCCTTGACCATGATGGGTGCAGATAAAGTCTTTGATCACTTGAGGCAGGTCATTTTTTTCAGCCAGCTTCATACCGTCTGTTACATGATTTATGACGATTTGTGCGCTTTGTTTATAGTTTAACTGGTCATGTGGATTTACTCCTGTCTGGTTCTCGGTAAAGAAAGCGGGGTTCAGCATCTTTCCGATGTCATGATACATGGCACCAGTACGTACCAGCTGGCTGTTGGCGCCAATGCGGTTGGCTGCGGCGGCAGTCAGGTTAGCAAGTTGCAGAGAATGCTGGAATGTTCCGGGAGCAACTTCCGACATCTCACGCATCAGCTTGTTGTTGATGTTGGAAAGTTCCACCAGGGTTACATTCGAAGTAAATCCGAAAGTCTTTTCCAAAATAAACAATAACGGATAAGTAAATAGCAGCAAAATACCGTTTATAATAAAATTGACATACATATATGTGTTAAGCTGCGCAATATCGTTCACATGTATCAGGTCGAGTGCAAAATAGAGTATGGTATATGTTATTACGACAATCAGGGCGCTGCGTAACAATTGTGAGCGTTGAGACAGTTCGCGAAGGCTGTAGATGCTGGCCATACCGGTTATTGTCTGCAATAAGATAAACTCATGTGGGGTTCGCAGGCAGATGGAGCAAAGCAGGATTGATACAATATGTGCCATGAAAGCCGTACGTGAATCAAGGAAGATCCGTATGATCATGGGAAGCATGGTGAATGGCACTATATATACACTCATGAAAGCATGAGCTACCATGATAGCTGATATGACGGGGAAAAATATAATAAGAAAGAACAATAACCCCAGACTACCTTTCTTTTGGTAATAATCTCGGCGGAACAGTGCCAGATAGGTCATGAAGCATCCTATAAGAATAGATACAAACAGAATCTGTCCGAATAAAGTCAGACGTTTTTCAGTAATAGTTTCGCCTCGTTTGTCCCATTCTTTTTGAAGTGATCTCAAGATATCGAATGTACGCTGGTCAATGATCTCGCCGCGGTCGATTATTTTCTGTCCGTTCATTACAAACCCTTTGGCCCAAGATACTCCGGAGAGGATATCTTTTTTTGCAGCTTCCGATTTCTCCGAGTCATACATGAGATTAGGAGTTAGGTAATTATTCAGGTTACAGCGCTGCAATAGTGTCTTGTTGTAATGTAATGTATCAGAATAAATCAGTTCCTCGTAGGCCCTCTTGGTGGTATATAGTTCGCTTACACTTTGTAGGATAGAAGTGTTTTTATTGATGATATGAATACTGCGCATGCTGTCTTTGCGCAAGTTCCCCAGCTGTTCTACTGGGATAATTCCTTTCTCGTATACGTTTTTCAGTATTCGTTCGATATGATGCGAATATGTAGGGTCAGGAATTATCTTGCGTAAGCTCCGGTTGTAATCACTTTTAAACTGGCTGATTGCTTTTTCACCTGTATTTTCCGACAGAAGGAAGTAGGGGTGATAATTGGTCATGATGCTGTCTTGTTCCCGGCGGACCTCTTCATCTCCCTTGTATATAGGAAAATCGAATGATGCCTGTAACAAACCGTATTTCCATGGCTTGTTAATATCAAATTGATAGTTGAATGTACCTTCCTTTGGTAAGAAATAGACAATGACGGCAACTGCTGCCAAGAAAATGGCGCATTGATACAGTAATTTCTTGTATGAAAACTGTCTTTCTGCTTGGAAACTTTTCATGTGTTAGGATATTTTGCGTGCAAAATAAGAAAAAAACGGGAAATTTAGCTTAATTTTGCAGCGTATTTTTAGATAAAGACCACTATGGCAGAAAGAAAAGTTAGAGTTCGTTTTGCACCGAGTCCGACTGGTGCATTGCATATCGGTGGTGTGCGCACTGCCTTGTATAATTATCTCTTTGCACGCCAGCACGGCGGAGATTTGATTTTCCGTATTGAGGATACAGACTCAAACCGTTTTGTTCCGGGGGCAGAAGAATATATTATCGAATCTTTTAAATGGTTAGGCATTAAGTTCGATGAGGGTGTAAGCTTTGGCGGAAATTACGGTCCGTACCGTCAGTCTGAACGTCGTGATATTTATAAGAAATATGTAAACGTATTGCTTGATAACGGTAAAGCTTATATTGCTTTCGATACACCGGAAGAACTGGAGGCTAAGCGTAAGGAAGTTCCGAATTTCCAGTACGATGCTTCTACACGTAATTCTATGCGTAACTCGCTTACGATGCCGAAGGAAGAAGTTGATAAGTTGATTGCCGAAGGAACACAGTATGTAGTACGTTTCAAAATAGAACCGAATGAAGATGTGCATGTACACGATATCATTCGTGGAGAAGTTGTAATCAACTCTTCTATATTGGATGATAAAGTACTGTATAAGTCAGCCGACGAATTGCCTACTTACCATTTGGCAAACATTGTTGATGACCATTTGATGGAAGTATCTCATGTAATTCGTGGTGAAGAATGGTTGCCTTCTGCTCCGTTGCATGTCTTGTTGTATCGTGCATTCGGCTGGGAAGATACAATGCCTGAATTTGCTCACTTGCCATTGTTGTTGAAACCGGATGGAAACGGAAAATTGAGTAAGCGTGACGGTGACCGTCTGGGATTCCCTGTATTCCCATTGGAATGGCATGATCCGAAGACTGGTGAGGTTTCTTCTGGATACCGTGAGTCTGGATATTTGCCTGAAGCTGTGATTAACTTCCTGGCTTTACTGGGATGGAATCCGGGAAATGATCAGGAAATCATGTCACTGGACGAACTGGTTAAGTTGTTCGATTTGCATCGTTGTAGCAAAGCGGGAGCTAAGTTCGATTATGAAAAGGGTAAATGGTTCAATCATGAATATATCCTGATGAAGAGTGATGAGGAAATTGCAGGCTTGTTTATGCCTATCTTGAAAGAGCATGGCATCGAAGCTCCTATGGAAACAGTTGTAACCGTAGTAGGTCTGATGAAAGGTCGTGTCAGCTTTATCAAGGAATTGTGGGATACTTGCAGGTTCTTCTTCGTAGCTCCTACAGAATATGATGAAAAGACTGTAAAGAAACGCTGGAAAGAAGATTCTGCTGTTCGTATGACAGAACTTGCAGACTTGCTTGAATCACTCGACGATTTTTCACTGGCTCATCAGGAAGAAGTGGTTATGAAATGGATAGAAGACCACGGCTACCATATGGGAAATATCATGAATGCTTTCCGCCTTACGCTTGTGGGCGAAGGAAAAGGTCCTCACATGTTTGATATCTCGGCTGTATTAGGTAAAGAAGAAACTGTCAGACGTATGCGTCGTGCAGTAGAGGTACTCAAATAAGAACCGGCATGATTTATAATTTTGTTATAGCTTTATATATAAGTGCAGTCCATCTGGCTGCACTTTTTAATAAGAAAGTAGCCAAGATGGTGAAAGGCGAGAAGGAAGCTTTCGCTGTCTTGAAGAAACAGATTGATCCACAAGCCAAATATTTGTGGTTTCATGCAGCTTCACTGGGTGAATTTGAGCAAGGACGTCCTCTGATAGAACAGATTCGTAAGCAATATCCGCAATATAAGATTCTGCAAACGTTTTTCTCGCCTTCGGGATATGAGGTACGTAAAGATTATAAGGGAGCGGATGTAGTATGTTATCTGCCTCTTGATTCTCCACGTAATGTGAAGAGATTTATAGATCTGGCTCATCCTTATATGGCTTTTTTCATCAAGTATGAGTTCTGGTGCAATTATCTGAGTGAACTGAAGCGTCGTAATATTCCGGTATATAGTGTTTCTTCTATCTTTCGTCCTCAGCAGATTTTCTTCCGCTGGTATGGAGGAAGTTATAAGAATGTCTTGAAATGTTTCGACCATCTTTTTGTACAGAATGAAGAATCTGTCCGCTTGTTGGAAAGTATTGGGGTGACTCGTACGACAGTAGTAGGAGATACTCGTTTCGACCGGGTACTGGAAATTTGCAGTCAGGCGAAAGAATTACCGTTGGTAGAAAGCTTCAAGGGAAATAATCGCAAGACTTTTGTTGCAGGAAGTTCATGGGCTCCGGATGAAGATATCTTTATCCCTTATTTTAATGAGCATCCGGAAATGAAACTGATCATTGCTCCTCACGTAATAGACGAGAGTCATTTGCAGGAAATTATCGGAAAGTTGAAACGTCCGGTAGTACGCTATACACAAGCTACGGAAGAAAATGTCAAACAGGCTGACTGTCTGATTATAGATTGTTTCGGGCTGTTGTCGTCAATATACCGCTATGGAGAAATTTCGTATGTAGGAGGCGGCTTTGGAGTCAGCATTCATAATACACTTGAGGCAGCTGTATATGGTATTCCTGTCATTTTCGGCCCAAATAATTATAAGTTCCTCGAGGCGCAAGGGCTGAAAGCTTGTCAGGGAGGTTTCGAAATTCAGGGTAAAGAAGACTTCGACCGTTTGATGAACAAGTTCCTTTCGGATGAGGCCTGTCTGCATGAAGCTGGAAAGAATGCCGGTGATTATGTACGTAATAATGCCGGTGCATTGGAAAAGATAATGAATACAGTTTCTTTATAGTAATAGTAAATAAAAGAAAAACAGGCATACTCGTGAGAACTTCACTTGTATGCCTGTTTTTCTTTTATCCTTTTAGATAATTTTTTCTTAATTATTATTGCAGTGTTTGCCTGTAACTTGGAAAGATTAGGGGGACTTTCTCTGTTTGTCAGATAGATTTTTTTAGTGTTTGAAACGAGAAAGATCTACGTCCTTTACTTCCTTTTTCTTGAATCCTCCAAATTTGTAGCTGAAAGATACGGTGACGTTACGCATATAATTGTTCAGATACATATCTAGATACTGATTTCCATTGCGGACTTTCGTTGTCAGGTGGTTGCTTCCATTGAATAAATCATTCCCTTTGATCTGAATCATAGCTTTATCTCCTGCAAAGGTATAGCGAATGGCTGTATGGATGAATGCGGCAGGCGCTATGGTATAACTTCCTTGTATGGATTTGGATGTACCGGTCGCACTAATTTCTATTTTGATGTTGGGGCGCTTACTGAGTGTAAACGTATTGGTCCAGTTTCCTGCTATATTCCATATTCTACGGTCGAAAGGAGCATCATAATAGTTGCTTGCCTGTTGATGAAGTGAAGACAGACATATCATCAGCTGACTGTCCCACCATTCTCCTGTCTTGAACGGGATAACAGAAGTGAAGGCAAACTCTTTTGAATAGTCCCAGTTCTGATAATTGTATACAGCTTTCAGACGGCTGGAGTCTAGGTATATCATTTGCATGAAGTAATCTTTGATATAATCATAGCTGAACTGGAAAATATATTTGCTTTTCAGAATGTATGTCAAAGCTGCGGAGTAGTCAGTATAAGGTTTGAGTGATGAATTTCCTGCCGATTCCTGATAATTGTTAAGGTAACTGGTCGATCCGCTTAACGTCCAATAATCGGGATAAGTCTTGTTCGAACTGAGTTCAAATTGAAGGATGTGTGAAGGGGAAAGAACATAACTTAAGTTCAAAGTAGGGTAGATTGCCCATTTTTTATAGCTCATCATTTGATAATATTCAATGGAAGCAGATGCATTCAGACTCCATTGGCTACCAAAGTTCTTTTCGAAACCGGTATATAGATTATAAGTATATTCATCAACTCGGCTTTCTTTGTTCATTCCACTCATCGCTGCAAGATTATATCTTTGCGAATTATGGTTGTTTACATATGTAAAGGATGTTCCGTAATTCAGTACCCACGCATTGGAAAGTGTATGGTTTTGGTCGACATATATTTTCCATCGGTTTATATATTGAGCCGTGTTGCTAAGAAAAGTCGTTTCCTGTCCGTTGTTTTCTATGCTGCGGAAAGATTGTTCCTCTTTATTCCTGAAATACGTATAGTCGATACCCCCTGTCAGACCGAAGCCGGGAGTATAGTTTAAAGCCACGTTATGCATCTGTTCTTCGGCAGGGGCATGGTTGAAGGTAGTCGAATGATTATCCGAAGAGGTAACCGATTGTTGTTTATCGGGATTAAGACTGGAAGTATAACTCAGTCCCAATTGGCTCTGTTCATTAAACTTATAGTTTCCTCCAAGCCGGAATGTATGTACCAGTTGCCGATTTTCTCCGTTAGTAGACTGGCTGATGTTATGTATTTCGTCATTCAACGTGTGACGGGTAATCAGTTTATAACCTTGACGGTTGTAGTGATTGTTGAGATTGTACATAAAGTCTATATCCAGTTTGGGAGATAAATAGGCAAATGTCACGCCGCCTTCTTCTCCTGCTTTATTTGCCTGTACATAATTGCCGTTTATCTCTCCCTGTAATCCTCCTTCTCCCGGTTTATAACCTTTTAGTATTACATTGATTGCTGCACCGCGCACATGATATTGCGGGGGAGTATTATACATCACTTCCGCCCGTTCTACACGTGATGCTGGCATACCCTTTAATAATGTAACAAGCTGTTCGTAGTTCATAGATGTAGGCTTTCCGTTCAAAATAATATTGATACTTCCAGCTCCGGCTAGCGTCAACACTCCATTTTGTTCCATTACGCCCGGTAGTTGTTTTAATGCATCATACACATTCGTCACCAGCTTATTGGCAGTGAGTTGAGGCATATCGTAGGTCAAACGGCTGCCTTCTACCTTGACCAGCGGTCGTTCCCCTCGTACAATAACCTCATCCAGCGCATAGTCTTTAGCCTGTAGTACCGTGATACCTGCATCTTTTTCTTTGCCTTTTTTCTCTATTGTATGATATAATAGATGCTGAAAGATGAGTCGATAAGCTTCCGGCTGATGATTGAATACAAAGTTTCCGTCGGCATTCGAAATTGTTGCGTCCACGAAAGTTGAGTCCGAAGTCTGGAGAATGATAGTTGCACCGTCTATCGGTTGCTGTTCTGTATTGACAACCTTACCCGAAACGGTTTGTGCTGTCAGGCTGCCTGAGCTTCCTGCCAGCAAGAAGATACTCATTAAAAAATAGATTTTCATATCAAATTGCATTGGGTTATTTTCTATATCTTTGACAGTGCGAAAGTAAAGGGCCCGACCGATTTTCTGGGTTAAGGGCAGGTTAATGTTACGTTAATACACGACTTATGGAGATAAAACATATCCGTTGGATTGCTGTGGTGGGACTTATTGCTATTGTTGAGCTGCAATATGTATGGCTTGTCAACACATATAAGCTGACTAAGGAAAGTATTCAGATGAAAGGGGAGGAACTGTTTCCCGAAGCAGCTTTACAGGAGGTTTTCCTGCGCGTGTCTAAGACAAAGAAAGACTCCACGGTTACAATGAACGTTAACTTTGATGCTGAGAAGGATATGGAAACCATGTCTAACCCCGGTCAATGGCTGATGAGTTATATGCATGTTTCGTTTCAGGAAATTGCTCTGAAAGATTTTAATCGTGATGTTTCGTTTGTGGATTTGGATTCGATTTATGCGCACATGCTCGATTCGATTGGCTTCCCTGCTGTTGTTGCGTCGTGTATTGTCGATTCAACCGGTCGTGTAATGAGGTCTTCCAGTCAACTGGATATACATGGCAAAGGTGTATTACGAACTTCTCCTTTGCCGATCAGTCATGACGGAACTCGCTTTTTGCAAGGAGTTATTACCAATCCGTATCGGGTGATTTTCCGGCGAATGACATTACTTTTGCTTGCTACTGTGCTGATTATGGTCTTGGTTATAGTTTGTATCATTTATCAGATACGCATTATCGTTCGTCAAGATAAGATTGCCAAGTTACGTGAGGATTTTTCTTATGCTATGATTCATGATATGAAGACGCCTTTGAGTTCTATATTGATGGGTACTCAGATACTGGAAACTGGAAAACTGGATACCCAACCGGAGAAAAAGGCACGTTATTTCCGAATTTTGAAAGAGGAGGGAGAACACCTGCTTTCGCTGACAAACAAGGTATTGACACTTTCTAAACTGGAAAATCATCAGTTGAAGTTGGAAAAAGATACGTGCTGTGTTCGTTCGATGCTGGAAGACCTTGCCGAGAAGTGTAAGGCAAAAGCAGTGAAACATATTGTCTATAAATGGAATTTGCAGGCAGATACTGTTTATGCGGATGAGGAGTTTTTGAAAGAAGCACTCAGCAATCTGATTGACAATGCCGTGAAATATTCGGGTGATGAGGTTGAAATTACATTTTCGTCGGGAAAGCTTTCGAACGAATATTATATAAAGGTACACGATACGGGTTTCGGTATTCCGCTGAAAGACCAGAGTAAGATATTCGAAAAATACGAACGTGCTTCGGCTGCGGATAGAAGTCGATATGGAGGTTCTGCTGGTTTCGGTTTAGGATTAAATTATGTTTTACGTGTAGCTGAAGCTCATGGCGGCAGAGTAACGTTGGAAAGCATTGAAGGAGAGTACAGCGAGTTTACGATATATCTTCCGAATAGAGAAGATGCTATTGATAAAACTTGTTTGAATACAAATAAATGAATTATAATAGAACAATGATACGACTATTGCTGGTAGAAGATGATGCCAATCTGTGCTACATCATACGTGGTGGACTAGAGGATATGATAGGCGGTTACGAGATAATGACAGCCGATAACGGTGAAACTGGTTTGAGGATATGGAAGGAAACGCATCCCGATGTAATTGTTGCTGATATTGAGATGCCGGTAATGGATGGATATGAAATGGTGAGACGAATTCGTGAAACGGATGATGCAACACCTATTCTGTTTACTTCCGGGCGTGTTTCTCCAAAGGATGTAGTGAAAGGTTATGAGCTAGGTGTAAATAATTATATTAAGAAACCCTTTCTTGCTGAGGAGTTGAATGCACATATCCTTGCTTTGTTGAAGCTGACAAAAGGAATAAGATCAGTAAATGAAGAAGAAATATTCCATCTCGGAACTTCTTTTATATTTGAAGCCGGCCATGCCTTGTTGAAACAGACAGGGGGAAAGGAGCAGACACTTACCGAACGAGAAGCTGCTTTGTTGCGTATTTTATGCGAGAATAAAAATAAGGTTGTCAAGCGTGAAGCTATCTTGGAACGTTTATGGAATACAGATGACGACTATTTTGCATCACGCAGTCTGGATGTATTCGTTTCACGTTTGCGAAAGTTGCTTGCATCCGATAATACTGTGCAATTGAAAACGATAAAAGGCGTAGGACTTATGTTGGAAAGCCCTGCGCCTGGAGGATAATATGAAACTCCTGCTTTGTGTTTTACAAAGTAGGATTCTTTTTATTCAGCATTTTTCTTAAGCCATTCCATTCTTCTCTGGTCAGGAAGATGGGTTACTTTGAAGTGCTCGAATTTTACGTTAAATCCTTCACCGTCAGGACAAGCTCCCATCAGACCAACTTTGATAGGTGTATTGTCTTGCAGCCAGGCATTCCGCATCATAACATAAGTTTTGTCATCGAATGAGTAGAACACTTCTACGGCATCTAGTCGTCTGACTGCCTTTATCCAAATATAGGGTACAGGCTTATCGAGCGTAATAACACTCCAGTCGCTTGTATGGTGGGTAACAACTGTACTTAGGTTGAATTTTCCGTCAACAAACTCAATACCGGTCTTGATATAGTTTTCCTTGTCGATACGCAGCATCAGACCTGCCTGGTCGAAGCGGACTTTGTAGTCGCCTGTGATTTTTACTTTTACTTCAAACTCGCCGCCATACGTATTGTAATAAAAAGGAGCGTCATCGACAGTAAATCCGTAATGTGAAATGCGCCAATAGTCACTATGTGGAGTGACATACATACTTAATGCATTATCTGCTATTTCCCACTGCTCTGGTTCATTGAACCATTGCATTTTTTCCAGAGTCTGTGCCATAGCCTGCGTACTTATAAAGGTTAGCATTGCCAAAAAGAGCTTTTTCATAAATGTGTAAAGTTAGAATGTGGAATATTTTCTTTTATTTTGCAAAGGTAGTTACCTATACTGAGAGCACCAATACTGATAAATAACCATTTTTATTCTCTCTCCCGTTATGAATGTAAAGACTGCATTGAACAACGAACTGCTTGCACAAGATTTTGCAGGGGAAATAAACCTGAACCGGTATCTTACACATTATAAACAGGTTGCTTCGATGTATGCTGAGGTAGAAAATTCGATAGCAGTTCTGAGTGATATGGGTTCTAACCGAAGTTATATTTATTATGGTAAGGTAGGAGAGTTTTTAGGCATAGCTTTGCATGGGGAATGTCATCTTATTGAATCTATCTGGGAAGAAGAAATATTCAGTCGGATTCATCCCGATGATTTGGTGAAGAAACACACTCGTGAATTACGCTTTTTGCATTTCCTTAAAAATGCTTTAGAGAAGCAGCGCAGTGATTATTATCTGGAAGAGTATCTTCGGATGTGTGACAGTGTGGGAAAATACCATCAGGTTTTACACCGTATGTTTTATGTCATAGCACAGGATACTGGGAATATTTGTCTGGCCTTGTGTTTATATAATCTGACTGAAGTTTCTTCCATAGGAAGCATAATTGTAAATTCAGCTGATGGAAGTCGTATAGATATTGATACGTACGACTGTTCCGACTTGCTTTCAAAACGTGAAAAAGAAATTCTGATATTAATAGGAAGGGGAAAGTCGAGTAAAGAAATAGCTGAAGAGCTTTCTCTCAGCATACATACCGTTAGCCGTCATAGGCAAAATATCCTGCAAAAACTACAAGTAAGCAACTCTGCTCAGGCTTTTGGCATCGCACGTGAATTACATTTGCTATAGTTGTTTTTATTTTGCATCATAGATTGTAAAAGCCTTTTGGTGCTTTGTTGCTTTTTTAACAAGGAATATTCGTTGCTGTCAGCTAAAATGCTTAACTTTAACAACTTAATTGTAGGGGCTTATGAAGAAGTTGTTCTGTATATGTTATTTGTTCCTTGTTTTGTGTGGAACGTTTCCGTGGATAACTTCCTGTTCGGGGGACGATGTTGAAGAAGTTGTATCTGTGCAGGATGTTCCTTCCGATATCTCGTTGTTTGTGTCTGCTTGGTTTCCTGGAGCAATGATTGAACAGATTTCACGGATTAATGAGGGAGAGAGAGGGTATCATGCTCTCTTGTCGAATAATGTAGAAGTAGATTTTACTAACGAAGGAAGTTGGACAAAGGTTTGTTTCCCTAATGCAGGAATGCAGATTTTCGCGCGTAAGTTTCTGGGAGAGATGTACGACTTTATGGAAGCCAAATTTGGTGAGATATCAGTTTCCGCCATTTATGCAATCAAGGAGGGGTTGACAGCAGAGTTGAGTGACGGAAGAAAATTGGCTTTCCAGCATTATGAGAATCGTTGTCTGGGATATGAATATCCTGTTGAAGTTGGCGAGGAATATTTGTCAGAGAAGATAAAGAATTATATTTTACAAGCATTTCCGGGTAGAGAGATTACACGAATTATTATTGGTTCGGAGCAGTTGAATCCTTCTATACCTGCTTATCGGGTATGGATAGATGATACTTATCTGCTTCTTTTTGATAAAGAAGGAGAATGGACTTTGGTTAGTGGGGAATTTGATCGGACAGTTGTAGAAGAAAACGGAGAATTGTTGTTTCCGGAGTTGCCGCAAACTGTGATTGATTTACTGCCTCAGAAGGTGATGGAACAGATTTGGGATTCTGAACCCAATGCACGTATTACTTCTGTTTCCCGTGACCAGAAAGATTATTATACCTTACAGGTGCATCCTACTAAGGCGATTTCTACCTATGGAGGTGAAAAAACTTTTGTGATTCAAATCAGCCGGATTCAGGAATTTCTGAAAAACTATTTTACAGAAGTTTATCAGATGAAAATTTCATGGAATTATGATTGTAATAATCCGCTTGTATCTGTTGCTTTACCAAATGGATTCAGTTTCTTGTTTGATGGTAATTATGAATGGTTACGCATAAATGGGGGAGGGCAGATATGGCCGGATTCGATGTTACCATTGTTGCCTTCAGGTATTATTTCGTATTGGAAAAATACAGCAGCAGATGTCGGAATTACAGATGTAGACAGAAAGGAAGGAAATTATCATGTTTTGTTGATAGATGGAACCCGCTGGTTGTTTAATTCATATGGGGCATTTATAAACGACGAAAATGCTGGTTAAGTAAAAAGCGGAGAACAGCAACTGTGTACAAATTGGTCTGTTCTCCGCTTTTTGTATTATTCCTTAAACCAGGAAGCATACATCAAATATCCGTTTGCTATCTTTTGGTTCAGCTCTTTACTTTGTTCAGGGTCTACTTTCTTTATAAACTTAGCAGGAACTCCACCCCAAAGGGTATGAGGCTCTATAACAGTATTTGCTAAAACCAGTGCACCTGCAGCTACTATAGCTCCTTCTCCTACTACAGCATGGTCGAGGAGAGTGGAACCCATGCCGATGAGGGCATTATCGTGTACGCAGGCTCCATGGAGGGTGACATTGTGTCCGATAGAAACATCATTTCCTATTTCGACAGTAGATTTTTCATAAAGGGTATGTAATACGGTACCGTCCTGAATATTTACTCTGTCACCGATACGGATAGAGTTGACATCACCTCGTAAGACAGTATTAAACCATATGCTGCAATCTCGTCCCATAACGACGTCGCCTATGATGGTAGCATTGTCGGCAAGGTAACAGTTTTCACCTATTTGAGGAGTGAATCCTCTGACTGATTTTATTAGTGCCATAATTATCTTTATTTCGTTTGAATTTATAAGCGTGCGGTAGCTTCTTTCAACCAGTTTTGTTCGTCGGATGTAAGCATTGGAGAAAGCATATCGTATACTCTTTGGTGATAGCTGTTCAACCACTCAATCTCTTCGTCAGTCAATAAATCTATGCGAATAGCTTCTTTGTCGATCGGACATAATGTAAGTGGTTCGAATTTATAGAAAACTCCAAATTCGGTTTCACGTGCGGGTACTACAAGCATTGTATTTTCTGTACGGATGCCATACCGTCCGGATTTGTAGATGCCTGGCTCGTTCGTTATTGTCATGCCTGGTTGTAAAGGAGTGGGGATATGGTTCATACGTATTTGATGAGGCCCTTCGTGTACATTTAGGAAATGCCCTACGCCATGTCCTGTGCCATGTCCGTAGTTGATGCCTGCTTTCCACATAAACTGGCGGGCAAGTACATCTAACTGTGTACCACACGTTCCTTGTGGAAACTCTGCTTGCGATAAAGCGATGAATCCTTTTAAAACGAGTGTGTAATCCGTTTTTTGTTCATCAGAAACTTCTCCTAGTACAATTGTTCGGGTTATATCTGTTGTTCCATCCAGGTATTGTGCCCCGCTGTCGAGTAATAACAGTCCTTTTGCTTGCAAGGTGGAAGATGTTTCAGGTGTTGCTTCATAATGGACAATGGCTCCATGTTCCTGATAGCCGGCAATGGTGTCGAAGCTGATGCCCTGAAAGAGGCATTGTTCTGATCGTAGTTCGTACAGCTTGCGGTCAACAGAAAGTTCTGTTTCCATACCACTTTGCACGTTTTCCTTCAACCATATCAGGAAGCGTACCATTGCTACTCCGTCGCGCACCATTGCCTGATGGAACCCTTTGATTTCGGTTTCATTTTTTACGGCTTTCAGTAAACGTATTGGTGAGGGCTGTTTAATGATACTGGCTGATGTTGATGCAGCTTGATAGAGAGTGTAGTTGGTTTCTGGAGAAAGCTGAATACTATTTCCCTTGTATTGGAGCAGATCATTTTCTATCTCTGTATAGTCTTTTGTCTGAATTTGATTCTGTGTGAGATATGCCTTGACTTCTGCTGTAAGCTTTTCTGGTAAAATGTATAAGGTTGCATCTGTTTGAGTAATAAATAGATAGCTGATAAAAACAGGGTTGCAGTGTACATCATTTCCTCTCAAATTTAATGTCCACGCTATTTCATCGAGGGCGGAAATTAAAATGCCATCCGCTTGATTACGACAGAGACTTTCTCTTACTAGAGTCAACTTATCGGAACAAGACATGCCACTGTATTCCAGAGGTAAAATAAACGGTGAGCTTTGAGGTAAAGGGGGGCGATCTTCCCATAAAAGATTGAAAGGATCGTCAACAGATACCAATTGAAGCTCTTTAGAGGCAAGTGAAATACGGAGACTTTCTACTTCTGCTACGGTATTAACCCAGCCGTCTATACCAACTTTATCACCTGAGTGCAGGACTTCTCCCAACCATTCAGCAACGGTGGGGGTGTCTGGAAGCCGGTCTTTGAACAGGGTGATACCTGTATCTTGTAATTGTTCTGATGCTTGTAAAAAATATCTTGAGTCAGTCCATAATCCTCCTTTGTCTTTAGTAATGACAACAGTTCCTGCAGAACCGGTAAATCCGGAAATCCATTTGCGTGATTCCCAATGCTCTGGTACATATTCACCTGAATGAGGATCTGTGCTTGGTATAATGAAAGCAGCAATTCCTTGTCGTTTCATGAAAGCGCGTAAAGAGATTATTCTTTTTTTTATTTCTTCCTTCATAGTAAAAATATATTTATCAAAGTCTTTCTATTAAAAGCAAAGGTACGATTTCTGTGCTATTTTCGATAAAATATACTGGAAAGTTTTGTAAATAAAGAAAGTATGTGTAATTTTGCGCCGCAATTCGACTATCGAATAATTTAATAACAACATACTTTAATTTTAAAAACATGATTGTAGTACCAGTAAAAGAAGGCGAAAACATTGAAAA
>OGKA01000066.1_pt1 | contig 120334 bp, 100 predicted proteins | sample 1572211 | NCBI WGS metagenome assembly OGKA01 (sample SAMEA2582125, study PRJEB24529) | metagenome | biome: Human gut stool | place: China | collected 2011 | reverse complement strand
AGGAAATCTGAAAATCTGTTGCCGTTCCCTGTCATTTCCGCAGCGGCAAACGGCGGCACAAACGCCATGTGCGCGATCTTGAAGCATTACGAGGGTTACATAGCGAAACTTTGTACCCGAACACTGAAAGACGACGCGGGCAATACTTACTCCTATGTGGACGAAGAAATGCGTAACAGGCTGCAAGTGCGCCTTATTACCCGCACTCTTGCGTTTCATGTAGGCTAACTCTTTAAGCCCATGCGGGGAGCGTGTACCCCTTTCCACGCTTCCCGTTATGGGCTGTTTGTCGTTCCGTAAAAGCATATCGGAAACGGTATGCTTTTACAGGCTGACAAAGCCTTATTGTTCCTTGATAAAGAAAGCCCGCAAGATAACGGCGGTGCATCATAGGGCAAACGGATACGTTGCTGTCTGTATCGAGCCGGACGGCGGGTGCGCCATGATGCTTTTCTCTGAAAAGTGGAGCGATCATCACCACGCCGCAATGCAAGCGCGGCTACTTGCGGGCCATGACATACCGACAGGCTGATACTCCCTTACCGTCAAAGTCCGAGCGTTCAGAGCGTCGCAGGCAATGAGTAGGGCTGCATGAGGAATGCAGGGGTGAGATTCCCGTGGGCTGTTGCCAGCAGCCGTCCGTTGGCTCATTTTTTGATTTTTAAGAAAGGGGATTTTTACGATGCAAGCGAAAAAGACAAACCCTGAAAAAACAAAAAATCCAGAGATGCTTACTCTGGATTCGACTTATCGCATTGGCAATCGCTCCTTTATCGTTGAGCCGGTGTTCAAAGAAGAAAGTTCCCAAACCTTAGGAGAAGTTCTTCTCCGGCTGATGAAATCCGAAAGCGAAAAATTATAATGACCTTTCGGGAGGCAGCGGACAGAGAAAGCGGATTGTGTTATAATATAGGTGTACAAGTGAATTTGCTATTCGACTGTCCCAAGAAAGGAGCGAGTATGAAACAGTCGAGTAACAAGAAATCCCGTGAAGCAACCGCTTTTCTCTATGAGCGTCTTTCCCGTGATGATAATTTGGAGGGCGAGAGTTACAGCATTGGCAACCAAAAGAAACTGCTCACCAAAGTTGCAAAGGAAAAAGGCTATACCAATCTGGTTCACTTTCTGGATGATGGCATTTCCGGCGTGACCATGAACCGTCCCGGTTTCGTTGAAATGATGCAGCAGCTTGAACAAGGAAAAGCCTCTGCTGTGTTCGTCAAAGACCTTTCCCGTCTGGGCCGAAACTATATCGAGGTCGGGCGGCTGACAGAAGAATTTTTCCCAGACCATGACATCCGACTTGTTGCCGTTTCGGACAACATCGACACGGCCGAGGGAGAAAACGAACTGGCACCCATCCGAAACCTGTTCAATGAGTGGTATGCCCGCGACATCAGCAAGAAACGCCGTATCAGTAATAAAATCAAAGGCAACTCCGGCGAACCGATGGGACTTCCTCCCTATGGGTATATCAAGGACCCGAACAATCCCAAGCATTGGGTCATTGATGAAGAAGCTGCACAAGTTGTCCGGCGCATTTTTGATATGACGTTGGAGGGCTTTGGCACGGAACAGATTGCCACCCAGTTTGAAAAGGAAGGCATCCTGACGCCGCAGGCCTACTGGATTCAGAAAGGCATCGGCCGTCCCGGAAGGAGCAAGATTCGTCCAGCCACCAAGTGGAATGGCTCCACGATTACCCATCTTCTGTACCAGCAGGAGTATTGTGGTGATGTTCTGAACTTCAAAACCTACTCCAAGTCCTACAAGAACAAGAAGCGGATTCATAACGACCCGGAAAATTGGGTGGTGTTCCAAGATGTTCACGAACCCATTATTGAACGTGCCGTGTTTGAGCAGGTACAGCAGAAGCGTGGAAAGATGCGCAAACGCCGTACCAGCAACGGAGAACACAATATGTTCTCCGGCCTGCTTGTCTGCGCAGACTGCGGCTGCAATCTGCACTTTCACTTCAATCAGGGCAACCCGGAAATCAAGTATTTCAACTGCTCCAACTACAAGGGCAACCGTGGTACCTGCCAATCCACCCATTACATCCGTGTAGACTTTCTGGAAGAAGTGGTGCTGGGCGAAATTCGGCGGCTGACCAAGTTTGCCAGCCTCTATGAGGACGACTTTTTGAAGGCTGTTATCGGGCACTCCCAGCAGGCGGACGAAGCCGACCGCAAGCTGAAAGAGAAAGAGTTGAAAGCACTCCTTGCCCGTGATGAAGAACTGGACGGCCTCTTTGAGCGCATCTATGAGGACAATGTTTCCGGCAAAATCTCTGACGAACGCTTTTCCAGAATGTCCCGGAGATATGAGGACGAGCAAAAGGAGCTGACCGAGAAAATCAAACAGCTCCGCTCCGAAATCGAAAAGCAGAGCAGCCGCACCATGACAACGGATATGTTTATCAGTCTGGTTCGCAAGTACACCAGAGCAAAAAAGCTGACACCCCGGATGCTGAATGAACTGGTGGAAAAAATCGAAGTGTTCAATGCAGAAAAGGTCAACGGTGTATGGGAGCAGCGGCTCCGCATTCACTACAACTGCGTGGGTACCATCGAGATTCCAAGCGCACTTCCTTTACCGACACCCGATGTATCGGTGAATACAAGAAAAGGCGTAGTTGTGAACTACGCCCCTTGTGATGTCGCTATTTAGCAAATAAAAAATGACGAATGTTCTTTGACAGCTAAATGCTGTAAGAACATTCGTCATGGTGCGGATAAGAGGACTTGAACCTCCACCGAGTTGCCCCGATTAGAACCTGAATCTAACGCGTCTGCCAATTCCGCCATATCCGCATATTCTGTTGGTACGGATATTACTTTCTCAGACCGGTTTCGTTATGGAGTTCCAACCGTTTTTCACGTTCAGAGGTTTTTGTTCATCTTCCCGGCGGGTTTGACCCTCGTAAGACTTTCTCAGCTTTCACTCGTAAAACTCCAAATTTTCATAGGGGTTATCTGAGCCGTTCTCTATGAAAACTCGTTCTGCTCTTAAATTTATCATACCGGAAATTTTATTAAAAGTAAAGTGGATACGCTTAAATAGTTCAGCTTGAAGAAAGAGCAAGGAACCAATGAGAGTCTTTCATAAGCTGAAAACCAGTTTTAAGAAAGCGATTTCTCGTTTTTAAGTGATTTTTTAATAGCAGTTTAACGCCAAAGGGGCACCAGCGCTTTGAATGCTGGCGCCCCTTTTCCCTATTAAATCGAAAAATCAGGTCACGTCTTGGAGGTGATGATAGGTACACGTTTGATAGTTCCTATGTCGTCTTTGAGCCAGTCCGTTGTAATCTCAATCTCCATGTTGCCCTTGCTATTTTTCTTACTCTGAAAATGGATGCCTTTGCTCGCAAATGCAGCTTCGTACTGATGGAGTGCCCTGCTCAGGTGGTTTGCTTCTTTGGGATACGTCCGGGGATTGTAAATTTCCTCCGTCATATTTTGCTGGCTCATGAAATCCTTGAGCGACTTATAAAGCAGGCTCATCGTTCCTTTCCAGTAGCCCTCATCTTCTTCATTCTTCAAAAAATCTTCCACGAGAGAGATAATCATGGCGTTCTGACAAGTGATCTCCATCTGGCGGGTCTTATTATCCTCCAAAACTTCATTGAACTTCTTGCCCAGCCCCGTTTTCATAGCTTCAGCTACTGCATATCCAAAAAGGTGGAAGTCTGCCAGCCGCTGTAATTTTTGAAGTTTGACAGTCGGCAGGATTTTCATTGCCTTCGAGTACAGGTCAAAGATACCGCCCAAGATATACGGTAAATCAGCAGAAAAGTCTTTCCAGAACGTCATATCGCTGATACGGGAAGTATCCTTGATCAGCTTAGAGGTAAAGAACAGTACACGCTCTGCCAAATCAGCCTTTTGAACAAAGGGTGAGATACCGTTCAGACACATACCACGCTTGATATAAACGCTGTTGATGGTGTTATCCGTATACTTCATACGGTTGGAACTTGTTACACCTGTAATCGCCGCGCAGAGAAAATCGCTCTGTTTTTTGCTGATACTGGACAGGTTATCAAAGGCAAGATAGTAGTCCTGATTCAGGCGTACCCGCAGGTCGTCAATCGTATCTGGGAGCGTTTCCAGTTCATTGGAAGAAGGGTCGATGATTTTCTTGATGATTCTGGAAAGGGTGCTCTTACCGGAGCCGTTTGTTCCGTTGATACTGACAGACGGGAAAGTGATGTCCGGGTTGAAGCAGGTGACAAGATAAACCTTGAGCAGGAACTTTTCCTCTGGCGAGAGGTTCAAATAGCGGTCGATTCGGTCAAGTCCTTTCTTTCCGCTGCCGTGAATAGGCGTTACCTGTTCAATTTCGTCCGCGCCTTTCAGAAACATCGGGTAGATGTTATCTACGATTCGCCAGCCTTTTTCATTTACTACAACGCACTTTCCGTTCTGTAAGTCGTAAATCACCGATTTATCGCGTGAGGCAATTCGGTACTTTACCTCTTCCAACGGAAGTTCCATCGCATGACTTTCCGTGTACTGTAAGCAATTCTGGATAACTGCGTCTGGCGGAAACTCTCCAACTTCATCCTTGAACATACTTTTGAGCTTGATTTTCAGCCGACTGTCGTTCAAATTGTAGGCTTCCAGTTTTCCATTCGTTTTGGGGATATGGATAAAGATTCCGTTTTTCGTATGGGAAATTCGATACCGCTGAATCATTTCCAAAAGGATGTCTTCCTGTTTTTTCTTCGGTTCCTTGTTCTCCTGATTGACCACTGCATTTTCCGATGTTTCTGTAGATTTTTTCTTTGCCATAATCATTTTCCCTCCGTCATTGTCTTTCTTTTAGTCGTTTGATACGACCTTTCTGAATAAAGTGTATGCAACTACCCGGCGATAAATGTCAAGAAATAGGATAACTGGAAAATGACCTTAAAATGTAGAAATCAACAGAAAAGAGGTGCGGATTTTTATCTCCGTACCTCTTTCGTATGTTGGATTATTCAGTTCTGAATGCTTATTTGACCTTGAATCTCTGCCAGAGAGCCAGCCAGTCCTCCATATCCTTCTCGCTGACATAAGGAAAGCCAACCGGTGGCTCTACTCCGTACTCCTTGAGCGATTCACTCAGCGTCCGTACTTCCTCCATCAGCTTTTCCCGGCGTTTCTCCCGCCGGGCTGAGGGCTTTTGCTCCGGTTCAGAAAAGGCTTCGTTCTGCGCCTGTACATATTTTGAATGCGCCCATTCATTCCGATACTCCCAGACCGCCAAACGTTTTTTCTTGGGAACAGTCTTGAACTGGTTAATACGGTCATACTCCGCCAACGGGTCAAAGACAGCGACTGTCCCGCCATTTTCAAAATCGAAGTCGTTCCATACGCACTCGCATCCTGCGCCCTGAATCGTTCCCGCCAGCTTTCCGCAGGTAAGACAGGGCGTTTTCATCGGGAGAATCTTTATCAAGCCGTTGATTCGCTTACAGTAAATACAGCCGTTTTCGTCTGGATAGAGAAAATGTATTGTATCCATCCCGCTGTCCTCCTGCTCAGGCTAGCGCGTGTCCAATCAGGCTTTCCGCCCACTTCCGGAGTTCTTTTTCGAGTTCTGGTGTCTTGGCGGTGATGACGAACTCCTGACCCCGGCAAGCGGAGTTCAGCTCTGCGTGACCATTTACCAGCACGGGGGTATTCTTACCCTGCCAAGAAATGAAGATGTCACGAGAGGCGCAGAAAGCAGGCAAATTCCAAAGCCGACGGTTCGGCTGACCCGGTTTACTGAGAAGGAGAGAATCACGGTTCTCGAACACGCCGTAGTCCGTAGCGAGGTAGAGGCGGTTGTCCGGGTGTTCCGTACTCGCTGCGTGCGGGTGCCACGGATAAAGCTCTTTGATTTTATCCTGGTCTTTCAGGATTTCGCTTACCACCATATAGCCATAGATGATATGCTGGATGGGCGCGCCCTTTACAAAATGGAGCGTTCCATTTGGAAGTGCTTCGGTCTTACGGAACATTCCATAGAACAAAAAGACATCGCCTACGTCTACGCCCTGCCCATCCAGATGCTTTGCCGGGATTTCGTACTGACCAAAAGCAGGCTTCCACCCGGCGTGCGTATTCTTTAATACACCGTAAATATCCGGGTCAAGGTGACAGAACGGATGCTTCTGAAAATCAAAAGTCGGGTGAATCTGCTGGATAATTTGCTGATAAGTACGCCCCTTATAGACCAAATCTCCATAGGGGACACCGCTTTTTTCGTTTGGAATAGGAAGGGACAAAAGCGTGCCGTCCGGTAAAATCGGGCTGGGGATGCCACCCGCTCTGCTGTCCATTCCTTTTCGGCTTAAAACGACCTTCATAAAACTCGCCCTCCTTTTGTATGTTACCCTCATAATAGCATAGCCTTGCAAGAAAAGCAACTATAAGCCTATGAAAATACAGCTTTCAGCATATTACCACTGATGCCGACGAAATGTATCATTTTCTTATGCTGATAGCTGTATTGAGGAGTGCGCTTATGGATTATACCAGACTGGGAAAACGTATTAAGGAAGAACGGCTGCGTCTGAATCTTACCCAAGAGAAGCTTTCGGAAAAAGTAGGTATCTCTACCGCTTATTTAGGTCAGATTGAGCGTGGTGAGCGTTGTATTACGCTGGACAAGCTGATCCCTCTGGCGAATTATCTGGGAGTGACAGTAGATTTTCTCCTGACAGACTATATTGTAACCGATGAAGATAACAGCCTGAATATCCTTACTCAGCTTTTCCGTGGAAAGACAGTAGAAGAAAAAGAACTGGCTGTAAATATGCTGAAGCTCTTATTCTCCTATACGGACGGTAAGATTTGATGCCTGCCGGAGGTACGGAGATAATTTTCTGAAAGTAAAGCTTTGGTTTTCTATTATTTCGCTTCGCAAGGCTGATGCTTACAGGCGATAGTTTTTCCATAACGAGATATGGGGGAGCGACAACAGTTTTATAGGGCTAGGCTTTCTGACTTTCAGAGTTTCTAAGTTTTCTAACTTTATTTTATCATTCTCTCTAGTCCCCAATTTACTACATAAAAACAACAGAAAAATCTTTTCTTAAGCTGCGCGTTAGCGCAGCCTATTTGAGTGGATAGGGCGTTCCGTTAGGATAAGCCCGTTATCCACTCAAATAGCCTATGTAAACCCGAGGGTTTACTTAAAAAGAAGCAAAAACTTTTATATTACCTCCGTACCTCCGGGAATCATTTTCCAAACCCGATTTTTCCAGCAGTCCGAACAGTCCCCAGCGTATCCAGCGGATTAAAGCTTGTATAATCCTTCGTCAGGTCACGACCAAACATATTTACATATTCTTTTACAATATCCAGATTACTATGACCTAAAAGCTTTTGAAGGCGGAAAATATCTCCACCATTCAGTATCCAGCGCTTCGCAAAGGTATGACGGTACAGGTGAGCTGAAGTCTTGGAAACTCCACGCTTTTGATTATACTTCGCCAGCATTTCCTGATAGGAGCGAATATCACCCTTTCCTCCATACGAGTTACAGAATACATAATCGTCAGGGGAGCCTTTCCGGTAGGTCAGGTATTCTTTCAGGATCACTTTCAGGGAAGAAGCCATAGGCACGATTTGAGCCTTGCGGTTCTTACACTTGTTCAGTTGAATCGTTTCATTCTCAAAATCAAGGTCTTTGATTTGAAGGCTCAGAACCGTAGAGATACGGTTTCCAGTCGCCAGAAGATAGTTGGAGAACACCCAGGTCTTATATTCGTTGAACTCGCAGGTTTTTACATTCGGCTTTTTGAGAAGTTTCTTCAGTTCGGTATCCGTGTAGGTTTCCTTGATACGCTTATCCGCTTTGGGGAGTTTGATTTTGAAGCGCTGGAGATACCCTTCTTCCATCAGATAATAGCAGAAACAGCGCACTCCCCGCATATAGGACTGAACCGTGATGTCGTTACAGCCCCGGTTCTGAAGATAGAGGATAAAGCCCTCTAAGGTATCCTCCGTGATGTCAGAAGCCTTTTTATCCGGGTCGCTGAGGTATTCCCTGAAGAACTTGAAGTGGACAGTATAGATGTTCAGCGTTTTCTCAGACAGATTCTTAGCTCTGCACTTTTCCAGAAAGTTGGCAAAGGCATCGGTCAGCAGGGCATCTTCCGGTCGGGTCGGCTGCATTTTGATTTTTTCCATAGCGGGTTCCTTTCAGCAAATAAAAAACACTCGTCGGACTATTCGCAGAGAACGAAGAAGTTCGACGAGTATCTTTTTGCCAGAAGGTAAAACAAAAAACCTTGTAAACTTTGAAGTCTACAAGGTCTTTTCATAAGATGGTGCAGTAAAGCAATCCAAATCCGAACCATTTTCCTTTGATGCGGCTTGGGCCGCTTCCTCAAACGTGATGGTCTGTGTACCTTCTTTATAGTTAAAGGTTATCAAAACCTTATCATCGTACAGATAAATCGAATTGATGAACGTATCCACCAACGCTTGCCTCTGGTCTTTCAGGCTCATGTCCAGTTTACGGAAGCGCATCAGCCAGAAACGGATAAATTCCTCTTTGATTTTTGGCTTTGCCAGCTTTTCTTCCGCAATGCGGGCTTCAAGCTCACGCTTGGTTTCTTCGAGCTGTTCCAACCGTTCCTTGGTGGAACTGGTGAGGATTCCGGCTTGAATTGCGTTGAGCATATTCTGGATACCCGATTCTGCATCCCGGAGCTGTTTCTCATAGAGAGGAAGGTTGGTGTTCTCTCGGTCTTGCAGCTCCATGACCTTGGCGATAATGGATTCCATGGCGGCATCGTCCCGGACAAGCTGCATGGTCTGGTTCACCACCAGATCTTCCAGCCACTGTTTGCGGACAGTTTTCTTCTTGCAGCCCTTCTTCTTTTTGGCCGTGGCACATTTATAGTAGCGGTGGACTTCTCCCGTCCGGCTTGTGCCGCTTTCGCCAAACATCAGCGCACCGCAGCAACCACAGTGCAGCTTGGTTGTCAGCAGGTAATCGTCCTCTGCCTTTCTTCGGGCAGGGGCTTTCTTGTTTTTGGCAATCTTTTCCTGCACATCATCGAACAGTTCCAGCGGCACGATGGGCGGAATCGCATCCGGCACGACCACATCCCGGAATTTCAGTTCTCCGATATAACGCCGGTTTTTGAGCATGTGCTCCACGCTGTTGTAAGTAAATTCGCCTCCGACCGGGTTCTTGATGCCGTTTTCATTCAGCCAGTCCCGAATCTCTTTCATCGTGAGGCCATCCCGATACTTCGTGAACGATTCCAGCACGAAAGGGGAGGCAAGCGGGTCGATGTGAAATTTCCGCTCGGAATCCAGCGTATATCCAAACGTTCCACGACCACCGTTGCAGCGGCCTTTCAGGATGTTCTCTGTCTGTCCACGGACAACCTTTTCGGCAAGGTCGGCAGAGTAGTATTCTGCATAGCCCTCCAGAACCGATTCCAGAATGATACCCTCTGGCCCCTCGGAGATGATCTCCGTAGCCGACATGAGCTTGACACCGTTCTTCTTCAGCTGGGTCTTATACCGGGCACTGTCGTAGCGATTCCGGGCAAAGCGGTCAAGTTTCCAGACCAGAACAATATCAAACAGCTTCTTGTCGCTGTCCTTTATCATCTGTTGGAATTGAGGGCGATTATCCGTCTTGGCAGAGATGGCGCGGTCAATGTAGTGCTTGACGATAGTGATGTCATTCTTTTCGGCATAGGCCGTGCATTCACGAATCTGGCCTTCGATGGATTCTTCGCGCTGGTTATCACTGGAATAGCGGGCGTAGATCACAGCGGTCATGGCAAGCACCTCTCTTTACACGTCATTGAACGGTGGAGCGTTCTTTCAAAGCACTGTTTCGTATAATGTATATACCATGTTTTGATGGAGAAATCAAGACTTTTTATTATCTTCAGTTTTTCTTTTTGAACAATTGACCCAACAGCCACCCCTCTCGTTGAAATGAGGTGACTGTTGGGCCGACTTGCTCGGATTCCTTTATTCTTCGTTTAGCTGGACGATGGTATTATAAAAGATTTTGTTTGGAATAACGACTTGAAGAACACCCTTTTTCAAAAGTGCTTCTATGCGTTTCATGACATACCAGTCACTTACCGGAGCAGAAATCGCTTTTAATACGTCTGCGGTAAGTTCACCAACCGAAATAGGAATTCTCGATACTAAACTAATAATTCTCTGGTCGAAATAATCTATGTTAACGCTTTTAACATCGTTCGCATGCCAAATACGCATGGAGGTGTTTTCGTTTAATAGCTTTCCCCATCTTTTGGCATACTCAGTAATAGTTTCTTCCGTCAAATACTTTTGTGAGATCTTATCGGTTTTCCCTTCCATAAATTCTTTCAGACCTTCTCTGGATGCAAGCAAAATTCTATTTGTACCATACTTTGCTGCATAGTAACAAATATAATAAATGCCGCACCAACAATCGGCAGAACTCCTGACCCAAACACGCAGTGGCTTATGATTTATCATATCACATTGAACCGCATTCGCTGTACCATGATATTTCGACCACAGTTGTCTAGCTTCAATTTGGCTGTCAGGATAATATTCTGAAAGGCAATTCACGAATTGTTTGCAACGATATTCTGAATCGCAAGCATATTGAAGTTCTCCCATTGATAACATAAACGGAAACAACTTTACACTTTCGACGATGCCTAAAGCTGCTAACATATTGACATCACTGGGTTCAAAAACAATTTCATCCATAGCTGGTCAAAATCATAATTTCGGGATGGTAACTTGTGTAGTTGCACTCCAATAGATTGGTTTGCTTGAGCCAACCACTCCAAAATAACACCCAACGCTGCAATCAAGATAAGTTCCAACATCATAGAAGTCATATGTATAGGTTGTATTATATATACTTTGTTCTGGAACTAGTGCTGTCGTTGAAAATGGGCAGCTTCGTTCGATGTTATCGGAATAGCTCGTGTAGTAATCCGTTCCTGAAACATTTTTTATTAAATCCGGGCCAATACCGACGGTAGTTCCACTCATATAAAAGCCCAATCCATTGGCCTTTGTATAAAGAACTCTCCATGTTCCATCAATATACGATACAACTCTTGAGCCGTCTGTATTAGAAACAGGAATGCGCATTGGAACCTCGGCCAAAACATAAAATCCGAGATTCTCTTGTTCTTGCACAGAAAGATTGAGAAGTTCTTCTATCGAATAATCATCGATCTTTCTCTTATTTCCAGTTGCAAATGCTGGCTGAATGGTCAGGAGAAATAAAACCGTGACCAATAGAATGGAAATCAGCCGTTTGATTTTGTTAGTCATAGTATACTGCCTCCTAATTTATTTTTTTTCTTCACTCAATACACTAAAGCTCCATTGGAATCACCTTCATTAAATTTTCCCCTTCAGGTGTATACTCCTCGGCAAATAAATGTGAACCATACAAATGCTGAAACTACTAGAATACTGCTGGAATAGAAAATATTGTGACCTTACACTGCTTTGGGTGATTACTTTGCTTTCCTTCATTGAATAGCTAGAACAACAGCTACTATCAAGAACAAAGTTGAAAGCCCAAGCTGAACCCATGCAATTTTTTCGTTTTCGGCATTGTTACAGCCTTTGGAGGATACTGCCACTTGGATATAATGCACTGCTACGATTCCATATGAGAAAAACAAAGAAGCCCAAGCATAAGGTACTGCGCTTTTATCTGTCAATCGGACAAGATTACTAGTCCATACTGAAATGCAGCCCCAAAGGGCAAAAGGAGCAATAAGAAAAAAGTTGCTTTTGCCTTTTTTCATTCTTAGCCTCCCACAGCTTGATGGTACGATTTTGTAGTATCCATAAGGTGTCCACCGGAATCATACGAATCCTTATTTTGATTTGATTGCTTTTACGACTAAATAAATGACCAGTATGCCGATGCAGAGCGAAATAATTGTCAATGCCTCTGCCGTTGCATTAAGGCAAGCACCAATAAAATAAACCAATACCAAAAATGCAACAAAAGCGATAAGAAGCAGCACCCATTTGTTTTTTTTCATGTTATCACCTCCCTATCTACAAAAGTTGGCATTAAATTTTTGTTGAACCAAAGGAATTGTTGAGAATACAATCAATACCCATTTGGAGAGATAGTAGCAAACTACATGACGTGTATACGGAAGCACATTAAAAATGGCAAGCAGGAAATCTATTGACGAAAGAACAGATGCGACCATCTTGTAACTTGACCGCTTCTTTTCACTTAAAGGCTTATTCTTTGCTTCGATAGGTGAGAGAAAGATAGAGATGCCCAAAAGAGCTACTGTTGTCAGGATACGGAAAAGGTGATTTGCTGCGATTGCCTTACTTAGCAAAATGCAGATAAGTGCCAGTCCGGAGAATGCCAAATAGCATCTGGTGTGCGATGTTGCATGGTATCCGCCAATGTAGATTCGCTGTGGGATAAACCCAATCAAAAATGAAAGTGCGTACCGCACATCACCACACACAACAGCGATTAAAACAACAAGCAGAACGCTCACAACAGATGATATGAGCAACTCGTACCCATAGACATACGCATCCGCCTTTGCTTCATCTATCACTTTTTGCTCGCAGAAAAGACGGACTGATTTTTGAGACAGCGTGCGTTCCCACATTGCAGTTGCGCCACCTTATCTTCTGATTTTTGCTTCACTGTATCATAAATTTCAGCAAAATCAAGAGGTTTGGCAAAACTGGTCGTTCTGGTGACAAAAGTGGTAGGTCAGGCTACTTGTAAGGAGCCTTTGCACAGTCTATAATAGTAGCAGGACATTATTTTGTGGAGGTTGTCGAAATGCTGAAGTACCACGTTGCAGTCTGCGATGATGAGAAATCAGACCTTGATGGCATTGTTCAAAGCGTCCAGCAGTACGATGTGCAAGGCTGCTTTGACATTGAAACTTACATGGATGGAAACGAACTTCTGAGCGAATTGCAAATGCAGAAGAAATCCTTTGATCTGCTTCTTCTCGATATCGAGATGCCATCCAACGGTTTTCAGCTGGCGCAGTCTTTGATTCAGATGGAGAAGCATCCTTTGGTGGTATTTGTCACGAAGCGGCATGAGTACGCTGTGCAGGGATATGGCATTGCATTCCGCTACCTTGTCAAACCTTTGGATCAGACGCTGTTCGCTGCGGCAATGGATGCCGTCCTTCAGGAACTGAACTCCAAACATTTCACGATCGAATACGATGGTGTTACCATGTCCTTGGAAACATCGGACATTTACTTTCTGGAAAGCCACGGACATAAAGTTCTGATTCACTGCAAGGAGCAAGACCTTACATTGCGAATGAGCATTCCTGAAGCCTTGGAGCAGCTTCCCAAACGGTGCTTTGTGTCACCACACAAAAGTTATCTCGTCAACATGGAACACATTGTTTACGCTACGGGAACCGCTGTTTTTCTTTCCAGCGGACATCAGCTGCCGATCAGCAGGAGGAAGCGTCAGGAGTTCAATCAGATCTTCAACGCTTATTTGGGAAGATGATGCTTTATTATTTCGTTGAGTTTGCAGGGAGCTTTGCCAACATTGCCCTGTTGCTGCTTTTTATCGGTCGGCTGTTTCCCAAAAAGGAGCCCGTCTCAAGGTGGTTCTATGCCTATGTTGCACTCTTGATTGCTGGGCAGTGTGCTTTGAGTTTATTCCCGGATTGGGTGACGCAGCGCACGATCTATCTTTTAGTTGGCGGATTTTTCCTTGCATTGCTGTTCTATGAGGTTCGACCGTGGCAGGCGTTTTTTGCAAGCGGAGCTTTCTTCACACTGATTGCTTTGGTGGAAGTGCTTGCAATGCTTCTGATTGGGCTGCGTATCCCGGATACCGACATTCTAATGCAGGCTGGGGCAGCACGGTTGGTCTATGTTGTTTTTTCAAACCTGATTCAAATTCCACTCGTAGTCCTGATCTCACATTTTTTCAGCCGAAAAGGAAATGCTCTGCGTATCCTATGGCTGCTGCCGATCATTGCGATTCAAATCGCAAGTATTGCTGTCTGTTATGTGGCACAGTATCATGCTGCGGATGAGTATTTCCCGGATTATATGGTCGGTCTTATGGCGGTGCTTCTCCTTATAAACATCCTGATCGTGTTCTATGTGGAAGCTCTCCGGGAAAATGAACTGGAAAAATTCAAAGTTAAGTTCAACGAACAGCAGTACAATCTTCAAATGGAATACTACCAGCAGCTCAAAGAACGCCAGGAAGAAGTCCGTTCTCTGCGGCATGATGTGAAGAAATACATCCTGGCGATGCAGGCAGTTGCAGAACACGGTGATACCGAAGAACTTCACAAGATTGCGCAGGCTGCCACGGATGTTTTCGAGCGTTCCACAAATATTTCTGCGGTCGGAAATCCTGTTGTTGATGCTCTTTTGAATTATTACTTACGAATTGCGGAAAGGAATAACATCAACGTCAAACTGGATGTGACGATTCCTGAAGTCCTGACGATCTCATCGTTGTCTTTGAGCATCATTATCGGAAACACATTTGACAATGCCATCGAAGCCTGTTGCGACCTGCCAGCGGAACAGAGAATCATTCATCTACAGCTGCGCAAGCAGTATCGAAGCCTCTTCTATCGGCTGGAAAACCCATACAGTGATACTTCTCGCGGAATCCGCATCGGAGAGTATCACGGTTACGGACTAAAAAATATAAATCGTATCGTTCAGGAGAACCATGGTGACTTCTATACGAAAAAGAAAGACGGTGTGTTTACCGTCCAAGTCCGCCTGAACTGCGAAAATTAAAACATTCTCCTAAAACATTGCTTTGCTTTTGCTTGTACTTTGTGTGTTTCATTCATCTGATGTATTCATTATCCTGAAGTGTTGACACACATCAATACTTATGTTATCATTCCCAACAAATCCACAGCGATTTCTGTAAAGAAACGATTCTGTGCGGTTTTATTTCCTGCGAAGATTTACCGCCCCGCAACACACCCGATCATTTTGCCGTCTGTTTCACCCGACAAAATCCTTCGCCTGTACTGCGTGGGCGGTATTTTCTTTTTGGGGAAGCCGTACCTTGAGAATTTCATGAGCCGTCCGAGCGTGATACCGGCTTTTCGGCCAACGCCGCTGCAAAACAGGGGCAGGAACTTCGTTCGGAGCAAACGGCGATCAACATACACGAGCAGCGGAACTCTCTACTTATTTTTGCGTCTTAACAATTCGGAAACAACTTTCGGAAATGCGTTTTGAGCGCAGCGGTGGAGAGCAAGAACCGTCCCGTGGCCACAAATTTTCAATTCTTGAAAATGTTGTGCTCCACCGGGACTTCACATCTGCAACTCTTGCGAGTTTTGATGTGATCTTGTTGGGGCGTACCTGCCCCAAACCCTGCTCATATTCGCACCTTGCGGTGCGAAAGAACGGCGTGTCGTGCTTACATAGCTCCACCGAGGAGCTAGCGAAACGACAGGAGGTTCAATGAACAAAACGAATGTCAAAACGAAACCCAGCACGACCCACCGCCACGACACGCCGAACAACAAAACGCACATCATCAAGTTCCGTGTGACGGAAACTGAAAAGATGGAACTCCAATGCACAGCAAAACTCCTTCATCTCTCCCTGTCCACCCTCATCCGCCGTGCGCTGCACAATGCGAAGATCGAGCGCACCGTTGTCGTTGCCGGCGGCGGAGAAGAAACCCTGACTGCCGTTTCCACTCTGCTTGCCCAGTGCAGCAGGGTGGGCGGCAACCTGAACCAACTCGCACGACACTTCAACTCCGGCGGAGCAGACACCGAACAGCTCCGGGCGAAACTTCTGGACGAACTTGCAGACCTGACTGCCTTCCGGCTCAACGCCGAGAAAGTTCTGGGTAAACTGTATGGCAACGCTGAAGCATATCGCCTCTAAAAATTCGGACTACTCTGCCGCTGAGACCTATCTGGTTTACCAGCACGATGAATTTTCCGGCAAGAAAATTCTGGATGAACAGAGCAGACCCAAGCTGCGGGAATCGTACATTCTGGACACCCTTGAATGCGGCGAAGCCTCGTTTGCAATGGCCTGCCTGCTGGCAAACCGGAAGTACGACAAGAACAACCACCCGGATGACATCAAGAGTCACCAGTATATCATCAGCTTCGACCCGCGGGATGCAGCCGAAAATGGGCTGACGATGGAAAAGGCACAGGCCCTCGGCCTGAACTTCTGCAAAGAGAACTTTCCCGGTCATCCTGCTATCGTCTGCACCCACCCGGACGGACACAACCATTCGGGAAATATCCATGTCCACATCGTGATCGGCAGCGTCCGGACACGAGAAGTGGAGCGCAAGCCCTATATGCAAAAGCCCCGTGACTGGCGTGAGGGCATGAAGCATTCCAGCACAGCCCAGACCATGCGGCACCTGCGTGTCGCAGTCATGGAAATGTGTCAGGATGCCAAGCTGTACCAGATCGACCTGCTCAGCTCGAAAAAGCGTGTGAGCGAGCGTGAATACTGGATGAAACGGCGCAGTCAAATGAAACTCGACCGTGAAAACGCTGCCCTGCTTGCCGCCGGACAGCAGCCTACACAAACGGAGTTTGAAACCGCAAAGGAGACTTTGCGGAAACAGATCTCGGATGTGCTGGACAATGCAGCGAGCTTTGAAGATTTCTCGGACAGGCTCTTGCAGCAGTACGGCATCACGGTCAAGAAAAGCCGTGGGCGGCTCAGCTACCTGCCAGCCGGAAGAAAGAAGTTTATCCGGGCGCACAGCCTCGGTGACAAGTTTGAGAAAGAACTCGTGCTTGCCACCTTGAAAGAAAATGCCAAGAGCCAGCCCATTATCCTCCACAGCAATCTTGAGGAAAAACCCGACCGAATCAAGAAGCTGGTGGACATTCAGGCAAAACTGAAGCAGGGCAAGGGCATCGGCTATGAGCGTTGGGCGAAGAAGCACAACCTCAAAGCCATGGCGCAGACCTTGATTCTTTTGCAGGAGAAAGGTCTGCTCAACGAGGACGCACTCGACCAGAGAATTGCAGAGCTTGACACCAAGTTCCATGAATCGCTGGCCGTAGTGAAAGACCTCGAAACCCGCATGGCAAACAACCAAACACTGCGCCGTTATGCTGCTTCCTACAAGCAGTACCGACCGCTCGCGCAGAAACGGAACGCTGCCAAATCCCCCGCAACCTTTGAAGAACAGCATCGTGCAGAGCTGACAGCATACCGGACAGCAGCAGCCTATCTCAAGGCAAACAACATCACTAAACTGCCAAGTCCGAACAAGCTGGAAGCGGAATACTGCGCTCTTGCTTCCGAAAAGGCCCAGTTCTATGAGCAGTACAAGGAAGCCAAGATCGAACTGCTCAAGCTGAAAGATGCAAAACAGAATGTTGCCCTGTTCTTCCGGGAGGACGAACGGACGCAGCATCACGAGAGATAAGGAGTTGTGCGTATGATCAATCTGAAAATCGACCCGGAGTTCCAGAATCAGATCCCGCCGCTGACGGACGATGAGTACAAGCAGCTTGAAGAAAACATCCTCAAGGAAGGCAAGCTGCTCTCTCCTTTGATCGTCTGGAACAACACCCTCGTTGACGGCCACAATCGTTATGCAATTCTCCAGAAGCACCCGGAGATTTGCTTTTCCACCATGCCGCTCCGATTTGAAAGCAGAGAAGAAGTCCTCGCATGGATCTGCAAGAATCAGTTGGGGCGGCGCAACCTCACCCCGGAGCAGAAGCTGTTCCTCATCGGGAAGCAATATGAAGCGGAAAAATCCTCTCATGGCGAAGCCCGCAAAGAATCGCATGATGAAAATGGCCGATTTCACCGGAGTTCTCAAACTGATAACTCCGGTGAAGCCATGAAAACCTGCGAACGAATCGCAGAGGAAAATGGTGTAAGCAAGGCAACTGTACTTCGCGCATCGAAGTACATGAAAGGTGTTGAAATTGCTGAATCCCTGATTCCCGGTATGCGGGAGAAGATTCTGAACAAACAGGTAAAAGTCAGCAAGGCTGATATGCACCGCCTTGCACGAGCCAACTATGATGCCCGCGCACAGACCTTGCAGGAAATCCTGCACCCGGAACTGAAAGTTGAACCGAAACCGGATGCCGATGGCATCATCCGGGAACCGGGAAAGGCACCTGTATTGCCGTTTCAGAAAATCGAATCGGTTTACGACAGCGATGCTTACCCGGAAGAAGTGCGGCATGATTATGTCGCACTGGAACACGTTACAACACGTTTCCGCACAGAGTTTGACTATCTTCTGAGAACTATGCCAGACACAGCACAGCGAGAAGTCATTCTCGAAATCATCCACAAGCACAAGGAGTACCTTGCTTCGCTGGAATCTGCGCTCGCAGAGGATGAGCAGACAGCATAACAACAGGCACATTGTATGCTGTCAACAGAAATCCAAAGGAGTGTGCGTTTGAACAAAAAGAAAAAGTCCACAAATATTTCCCCTTACCCCGATGAAGCCATCGAACGACTGGCACGGGCATTCTATCCGGCGATCCTTGCCTGCTGGAACAGCGAGGAAGGTCAACGGGAATTTGCTGCATGGCAGGCGGAACAGGCTCATATCGCAACCAAAGAAAAACAGGAAGTTCCCGTCGGGGAACTCCCTGCCTTACTTATCGTGTGTGGATTTTTGCAGGGTGCGTCCGGCAGGGCGCACCCTGTTTTTGCGTTCAGTCCTCTAATCCGTGACTTCCAGCCGCATTTCTCAGATACTCCTCTGGCTCACCGTTCAAAATTAGCTCTGCATACGCCAGCGGGTCATTGTAGATGAGGTAGTCCAGTTCAGACCTCTGCGCCATGGTAACATCCAGTGCATCCTCGACACCGGTGCAGTTGATGGAAATTTTGCGCCCATCCCGGTGCAGCAGCTCCATGCAGCCGGTGTCTATGTTGAACTTGCAGGCTCTTGCATCGTACTTCATACTCGTGTCCTTTCTGCCTTACGGCACCTTTACAGTTGTGACCTTTGTGATACGGTCTTTCTTCTGATAAGGTTTCGGACACACAGCCGTTTGGAACAAGCCGGAGCTTGTCGGGGCAAGGCCCCTCCATCTTGCTGGCGCAAGACCGCTCTGCCGCTTAAAAGCCCCACTGGGGCTTTCATTGCTGCGCAACCGCGGCATTCTCATTTCCGAAGAAAACAAAAAATCCGAACCCTTCTCCTATCGAGAAAAGGTTCGGATTTTCATTGTTTGGTGCGGATAAGAGGACTTGAACCTCCACCGAGTTGCCCCGATTAGAACCTGAATCTAACGCGTCTGCCAATTCCGCCATATCCGCATATTCTGTTTTGTTCGCCGCCGTTCGGCTCGGAACGATAGTTATTATACCACGGAAAGCAGGAAAGTCAAGCGTTTTTTCAAAAAAGTTTTTGCATTCTTTTCCGCATATTTTATCTTGCGTCCCTGCGCACAAAAACACAGACATCTGCCCCGGTGATGCCTGCTTCCGGGGCAGATGTCTGCCAGACCACGCTTCTTCTTTTGCAGTTTTTCCTGAATTTTCTCAGATGCCCCAGAACAGCCAGAGGCTCCCCGCCCCCACGAGGACCGCTGCCAACGTGAACGGCACACCGATGCGCAGGAAGTCCCGGGTACGAACAGTCTCACCGTTCTTGCGGAGAATACCGATGGCCGCGATGTTGGCTGACGCGCCGATGGGGGTCAGGTTGCCGCCCAGCGTCGCGCCGGTAAGCAGACCGAAGTAGAACAGCTCCGGCTCAATGCCCGCGCCGCCGTTCATGAGGGCGGCGACGCCCTGCACCACCGGCAGCATAGCCGCCACATAGGGGATGTTGTCGATGAAGGCCGACAGCCCCACCGACGCAGCCACCAGCAGCAGATAAAGATGTAGCGGCTCGTCTCCGGCTGCAGAGTGGAACAGCTGCGCCGCCGCGTCGATGACTCCCGCCCTGCTCACTCCTTCCAGCAGAATAAAGAGGCTGAAGAGCAGCAGCAGGGTGTCATAATCCAGCGCCCGGAACGTCTCGGCCAGCGGCTTCAGGGAGCGGCTGCGCCAGCAGGCGCGGGCGGCACCGAAGAGGCACAGCCCCATGCAGACGAGCCCGCTGCGCAAGGTATAGAGCAGATGCAGCACGCCGCCAGAAGGCTCAGGCAGGAAAGACGCCGCGATGAGCAGACCTACCGTCAGCAGGAGAAGCGCCGTGGGGACGTCGTCCTCCACCTCCGTCTCCACCGTGACATGGACGGGCTGGCGCTGGTCTCGGAACAGCCAGAACAGCACCCCCAGCGAGGCCAGCGCTCCCAGCTCCACGCTCCAAAAGATGCCGGGCCGACCCTCCATCCAGAAGAAATCGAAGAAATTCATCCCCGCAAAGCCGCCCAGCAGGATGCTCGTGGTGTCCCCCACCAGCGTTGCCGCGCCCTGTAAATTGGACGACACCGCAATGGCGATGAGCACCGGCACCGGCGACAGTTTCAGCCGCCGGGCGATGGCAAGCCCTACCGGAGCCACCATCAGCACGGTGGCCACATTGTCCACAAAGGCACTGATGAACCCTGCCAGCAGCGCCAGCACCGACACGGCCCACCGGACATCCGGCACATGGGCAATGAGCTCTTCGGCCAGCCGGGCGGGCATCTTGCTCTGGATAAAAAGAAAGACCGTACCCATCATTCCCGCCATCATCAGCAGGACATTGAAGTCTACGGCCCGAGCGGCGTCCGCCAGCGTGAAATCATACACGCCCAGCTTTCCCAGCAGCAGGAACGCCCCGGCCCCGCCCAGCGCGACCCAGGGGCGGTACTGCTGCACCGCCAGCATCAAAATATAAAACAGGACAAACAGGCTCAGCGCCAGTGTCATTTCGTCTCCTCCGCAGGTTCCAGAGGCTTTGCGTCTTCTTCTATCATCCGATAGCCGACGCCAAGCTCGTTGAGGATATAAGTATTGCTGCCCGGGCGGCTGCCCAGCTTTTTGCGGATATTGGCCATATTCACCTGCAGCTTCTTGGTGCTGCTGGCGTCCGTGTCGCCCCAGATGGCCCGGACGATGGCCGCATAGGTCATCACCCGCCCGGCGTGCTCGGACAGGAAAGCCACGATGTTGTATTCCGTCTGGGTCAGGCGCACCTCCTGCCCGTCCACGAACACCTTGCGGCGCTCGTAGTTGATGGTGAGGCCCTGTGCGCTGAACACCCCGCCGGGCAAGTTCCCGCCGCCATAGCGGTTCACCCGCAGCGCAGCCCGCACCCGAGCCAGCAGCTCACCGGTGCCGAAGGGCTTGGTGATATAGTCGTTGGCACCGAGGTCGAGGGCCTCGATCTTATCCTGCTCGGTGGTACGGGCCGACAGGACGATGATGGGGGTCAGATACTTCTGCCGGATGGAGCGGATCGCGTCCAGACCGTCCCGGTCGGGCAGACCGAGGTCCAGGATGACGAGGTCCGGGTTATAGGAGATGAACATGGTCATGCCCATCACGCAGGTCTGGGCCACCAGCGCCTGATAGCCGTTGGTCTCCAGCAGAGTCTGGATAAAGCTGCAGATGTTCGCCTCATCCTCGATGATAAGTACCTTGAATTTATTATTGCTCATCCTCTGTTTCCTCCGTATCCACTTCTTCGGTCTCCAGCCAGAACCGGATGGTCGTACCCTCGCCGGGCGTGCTCTCGGCCTTTATCTCGCCGCCGTGGGCTTTGATGATGGCCGCGCATACCGACAGCCCGATGCCCATGCCGTGCTTGCCGCCCGACGAGGTATCCTGCGTCAGGGTCGTGCCGGTGAAGAGGGTCTTGAGCCGCTCTTTCGGGATGCCGCAGCCGTTGTCAATGACTTCAAACACCGCCCGCTGCCCCAGCGTGAACACCCGCAGCGTCAGGCAGGTCATCCCCTTGGCGTGGAGCACCGCGTTTTCTAAAAGGTTCGTCAGCACCTGCTGGATGAGCATGGAGTCCATCGGGATGACGATGAAGTCATCCGGAAGCTTTACTTCCACCGGTACGCCGGGGTGGAGCTTCTGGAACCGCACCAGCACCGTATCCACCAGCTCTTCCAGCACGGTGGGCGTCTTCTGGATGGCGACGCCGTCGGCGTCGATGCGGGTGACGGAGAGCAGATTTTCCACCATCCGGTTGAGCCACTGGGCGTCGGCACAGGCCTCGGAAAGGAGCTTTATCTTCTGCTCCCGGCCCAGCGAGTCGTAGTTGTCGATGACCGTAGAGCAGGACCCGTAGATGGACGTCAGCGGGGTGCGCAGGTCGTGGGAGACAGCCCGCAGGAGGTTGGCCCGCATTTTCTCTGTCTCGCTCTCCATCCGCAGCTGCTCCTGCTTTTTGATGCGGGTGGTCAGGGTGCTCGTCATAAAGGAGACCACCAGCATCACCACGCCGGAGAAGATGTTCTCCGGGATGGTGAAGTTGAAGGCAAAGTAGGGCGTGCGGAACGCGAAGTTGACCGCCAGCACGCTGATGACCGAACCGGCCACGCCCCACCAGTAGCCGTCGGTGTACATGGAAACAAAAAACACCGCCAGCAGGAACACCATCGAGGCCACACCGTCGATGCGGCCGCTGATGAACTGGATGAGCGTCACACAGGCGAACGCCCCGATGAGCGCCGCCAAAAGTACCCAGACGTCCTTTTTCCGGAGCATCTGCTTCATTTGCTGTCCCTCCCGATATATATTCGGTTATACTGTAAAAGTATACCACAAATAAATTAAAGATACAGCAAAGGGTGGGCATTTTTCCGTGGTTCCAAAGGGTTGACAAAAGTGCGTTCCTGGCTCACAATAGAATCATCTTCTTTATCGTAATAAAGGAAAGGGAAAGAATATGCTGTATTTTGAGAACGACTACTGCGAGGGTGCGCATCCCGCCATCCTGCAGAAGCTGACGGAAACGAACTTCGAGAAGGTGTCCGGCTACGGCACCGACCCCTACTGCGCCAGCGCAAAGGAGAAGATACGCGCCGCCTGCGCCTGCCCTGAGGCAGACGTCTTCTTCATCTCCGGCGGCACCCAGGCCAACTCCATCGTCATCGCCTCCACGCTCCGCCGCTGGGAGGGCGTCGTCGCCGCCGCCACCGGCCATGTGGCCGGTCATGAGGCGGGTGCCATCGAGTTCACCGGCCACAAGGTCATCGGCCTGCCCCAGAAGAACGGCAAGCTGGATGCCGCCACGGTGGAGGATTTCTGCAAGACCTTCTACGCCGACTCGAACCACGACCACATGGTCTTCCCCGGCATGGTGTATATCTCCCACCCCACCGAGTACGGCACCCTGTACAGCAAGGCTGAGCTCGAGGCCCTGTCCGCCGTCTGCCACACCTACCATATGCCCCTCTTCGTGGACGGCGCACGTCTGGGTTATGCGCTGGTGAGCGAAGGCACCGATGTGACCCTGGCCGACCTCGCCAGGCTCACCGACGTCTTTTACATCGGCGGCACCAAGGTGGGCGCACTCTGCGGCGAGGCCGTGGTTTTCCCCCACGGCGCACCGGCCCACTTCATGACGATGGTCAAGCAGCAGGGCGCTCTGCTGGCCAAGGGCCGCCTGATGGGCATCCAGTTCGACGTTCTCTTCACCGACGACCTCTACACCCGCATCAGCCGCAACGCCATCGAGACGGCCAACGCCCTCAAGAAGGGCCTCGCCGCAAAGGGCTACCGCTTCTTTATGGACTCCCCCACCAACCAGCTCTTCGTCGTGCTGGAAAACACCCAGCTGGCCGCGCTGGAAGGCAAGGCAAAGTTCGGCTTCTGGGAGAAGTTCGACGACAGCCACACCGTCGTCCGCATCGCCACCAGCTGGGCCACTAAGATGGAAGAGATCGAGCAGCTCATCGCTCTGATGTAACTGCCAAAACTTTTCCCTCCATTTTATGCGAAACGCCGGTTGCTTTTGGGACGTCAGTATGCTATCTTTGAAAGAAACATGAGCGGAAGGAAGGTTTTCTCTATGGGATTTTTGGACAGGCTCTTCGGCGGCAGGGCAAAGACTGCGGAAGAGACGCGGTTCTCCGGTGAAAAGATGGTCGTCAAAGCCCCCATGGACGGCATCGTTCTCCCGCTGGAGCAGATCCCCGATGAGACGTTCGCCACCGCCATTCTGGGGCCCGGCTGCGGCATTGAGCCCACCGGCGACACCGTGTACGCCCCGTTTGACGGCACCATCACGCAGGTGGCTTCCACCCTGCACGCCATCGGCATCACCAGCGACGACGGCATCGAGCTGCTGATCCATGTCGGCATGGACACCGTCGAGATGCAGGGCAAGGGCTTCACCGCTCTGGTCAAGGAAGAGCAGAAGGTCAAGGCCGGCACCGCTCTGCTGAAGGTCGATCTGGACGCCATCCGCGCTGCCAACCACCCCACCACCACCGCCGTCATCGTGACCAACGCCGACGACCTGCCAAAGCTCCATATCATCGCGGGCGGCATCGTCTCCACCGGCACGCCGCTGTTCAAATTCGAGTAAGATACAAAAAAAGACATCTGCCGTCGGCAGATGTCTTTTTTGTTATGCTCATGCTTTTTCGGGCTTATACTGCAGGACCCGCTCGGAGACGAGGCCGTTGAAGAACTGGATGAAGGGTCCGAGGCAGAACGCGCAGATGAGGGTGCCCAGACCCACGAGACCGCCCAGGAGCCAGCAGAGCAGGGCGCAGAAGGCGTCGGTGAAGACGCGGCAGCCGAAGTACTGGAAGTGCGTGTAGTCCCGCAGACCCAGCGAGAGGTAATCGTAGGGCGCAATGCCGAGGTCAGCCGTCTGGTAGAGGGACGCGCCCAGCGCCGTCACAAGGACGGCCAGCACCACCCACACCAGCTGTTCCGGCAGGGACGCTGCCGGGCCGAAGGCCGCGGCAATGGGCTCGTAGAAGAAGGTTATGATGAACCCCATGCCGATGCCGTTGACGAAGGTGCCAAGGCCGATGTACTTGCGCCCGAACCAGAATTCCAGCGCAAAGAAGAGGATGTTGGTGGCGACGTTCTGCACGCCCAGCGAGATGCCCAGCAGCTCGGCAAGGCGCATATTCAGCGCGCTGATGGAGTCGTTGCCGAGATGGGACTGCTTGAAGAGGGCGATGCCCAGACCAATAATGACAATGCCCACCACCATGCCCACGATGCGGCGGGTGGTCGGCTTTTGGGTGGTCGAAGTGCTCATGAAACGGCCTCCTGATCTATTTTTCTCTATTATAACGCTGCAGGAGGGCCGGCGCAATCAATATTGCACAATTCTCTGTTTCATTGTGGAAAACTCATTGTCTCAAGTCTTCTTCCAGCCGGGCCTTGTCCAGCCCCTCGCCGATGACGATGAGCACCTGCTGACCCTGCGGGATGGGGGCCGCTGTCAGACCGGCGGCGGCAGCATTCAGCTCGTACCACCGGCCATCATCCTCCACGAAGCCTTTCACCCGGAGGACATTTCCGCAGGCGGGGTCGGTGAAGAGGGACGGGATGTTCTTTTCCAGCTGAGCACGGGGCAGGCCCAGCTCGAGGAAGTAGGCCGAGGTGAAAGCATCGTGCGCGTCGAAGTGGAGCTTTTCGCAGCTGGCCTGCCGACAGCCGCACTTTGCGATGCGGGCCATATCGTCGCCGGTCAAATCGTCCCAGTCCTTCGCAATGATCTCCTCCGGGCCGAACTTCCGGGAGCACTTGCAGGCTTCCAGCGCACGGGCCAGATGGGCTTCTGCCCCCTGCTTCTGCGCCTCAGAGGCCAGCTGACAGCGGCTCAGGAGGACACTGCCCGCCCATGCACTCTCGGAAGCGAGGATATATTCTGCCTGCGGGGAAAGTTCTTCCGGCAGAAGGGCATCCACGATGGCGATGACATTGCCCAGCTGATACCAGCGGTCCAGCGGCTCGTCCCGCAGCACGTCGAAGAACTCGTCCACGTCAAAGATGCCGCTGGGCTCCACGATGACCCGCTCAAAGCCCCGCATGGCCATGGAGATGAGCTTTGTCCGCATCCGGCGCTGGTGGGTGTCGCAGTCGCAGCCGCCGCTGATGGTCTCCAGCTCCACGCCCCGGGCCTCGAGATCCTGCAGGAGCATGGCGTCCACGTTCACCGCGCCGAAGTCGTTTTCCAGCACACAGACTTTGACGCCCTGCCCGGCCCACCATGCCGCGTATCTGCGCAGGAAGGTGGTCTTCCCTGCCCCGAGAAATCCTGTGATAAGGTCTACCTGTACCATATTCCGTCCCTCCGTCGGTTTCTTTTTCCGCTGTCAGTATAAGCGAACGAGGCCGGATTGTCAAACAGAGGAAATGGCCCTTTCCCGGTCTGGGAAAGGGCCGTTTCGCCGCAATGCTGGGAGTTCCTTACAGAAATTCGACGCTGCCGTCCTCGATGTGGTACATCGCACCGACGACCCGCAGGCCCGTTTCCGCCTTGATGTCATGGATGCACAGGCTCTTTTCGATCTCCTGCACACTGTGCCGGACATTGAGACAGCTGGCCTTGTAGGGGTCTGTTTCGTCCCCGATGGCCTTCTTGATCTCGTCCGTGATGCAGCGGATATAGCCGGAGGGCTCCTGGTTGATGGCGGCATCCACTGCACCGCAGTGGGTGTGGCCCAGCACCACCACCAGCCGACAGCCCAGATGGCCGGCAGCGTACTCGATGCTGCCCAGCTGGTGGTCATCGATGATGTTGCCCGCCAGCCGGATGACGAACAGCTCACCGATGCCCGCCGAGAAGATGTTCTCCGGGATGACCCGGGAATCCGAACAGGTGACGATGATGGCGTAGGGCGACTGGCCCTTCGCCCAGGTGGACATCCGGATACGGCGGGAAATATCGCCGCTCCCGTTTTCCGCGTTCAGGTATTTCAGATTGCCCGCCGCCAGCTTGTAGATGGCATCGGCCGCGGTGCAGACTGGGGTCTCACGCATTGCAGCAGCCTCCTTGGGAAAAAGTGGTAAAAAGTATCCTGCAAAAATGCCCGGCCGTCCAACGAAGGGCAGCCGGGTGGGAACTCAGTTTATCAGAAGTGGATGACGCCGAGGATCAGACCAGCGACGAGGCAGACGATGGAAACACCCCACTGCCAGCCGAAGCAGTACTTGATGTGGTCCTTGATCTCGACACCGGCCAGACCGATGCCCAGATAGGTAGCGGGAGCCACCGGGCTGATGAAGGTAGCGCAGTTGCGGCAGACGACCATTGCGATGGCGATGTGAGCCGGGTTGACGCCGAACTGGTTGCCAACGCTGACCAGAACGGGCAGCAGGCCGTAGAAGTAGGAGTCGGTATCGAACAGCAGAGCCAGAGGCACGCTCAGGATGCCGATGATGATGGGCAGGAAACGGCCCAGAGAGGCGGGGATGACGTTGGCCATCATAATGGCCATCTTCTCCATGATGCCGCTCTTGCTCAGGACACCGAGGAAGACACCGGCACACAGAATGGTGGAAGCCATGCTCAGGCCAGCGGAAGCGTGGCTCTTGATGATGGAGTTGTGCAGCTTCTTGCCGCGGTAGTTGACCAGAATGCCCAGAGCGCAGCCAACCATGAAGACGTAGTAAGAGGGGAAGATGTCCAGGACCAGCACGATGATGACGGCCAGAGTCAGGATGACGTTGAAGATGAAGTTCTGGGGACGAGCCAGAGCCTCGTCCTTCTTGCCGTCGTCGGAGTCGTCGTACTTGCCGGCGTCCTCAGCAACGATGGCATCGCCGAGCTTTGCGATGCGCTTCTTCTCCTGCAGGCCCCAGAAGACGGCAGTGCCGACAGCCAGCACCAGGCCGACGATCTGCATGGGCATGAGCTGGAACCACAGGTCGTTGGGCTCCATCTCGATGACGCTTGCGGCGCGCATGGTGGGGCCGCCCCAGGGCATCAGGTTCATGACGCCCATTGCAGTGACGCAGATGAGCAGCAGGGTCTCACGGCGCATGTGCAGGCGCTTGTAGACGGGCAGCATGGCGGGGATGGTGATGAGGAAGGTGGAAGCGCCGCCGCCGTCCAGATGGCCGATGATGGCGATGAGACAGGTCATCAGAGCAACGCCGACGACGTTGTTGCCGACCTTCTTCATCAGCGCACCGATGATCTTGTCGAACATGCCTGCATCGGTCATGACGCCGAAGAACAGGACGGAGAAGATGAACAGGACAGCCGTACCGTGGACGCCCTTGACGCCCTCCTTGATAAAGCCAGCCATTTCATCCAGGGTGAAAGCACCGGTAGCCACCAGAATGGCTGCGGTGATGGTCGAGACGCTGACGAATGCCAGTGCAGGGACCGTGACATTGCGCAGCAGCAGGACGATGACCGCAATCACCGTTGCAAAGCCGAGCAGAGCGAGGATCGTATCACTCATGGGTTTGTACTTCCTTTCCTTTTTTCATTTGCCGGGGATGCATTCCGTTTTATCCTCCGGAATCATTCCCGTTCGTTATGGTTCCAGTATACAGACTCAAACTTACAGCCCAAAGCCCTTCTCGTTACGGTTTGTTAAGAAATTCCTTAATATCCTGTAAGATTGTGTATGGAAAGTTGGATACAATAGAGTGCAACACAAAAGGCGTCCTTTCGGACGCCTTTTGCGTTGTTTATTCTTTCCGGCTGTTCCGTATCTGGGCCAGCAGCGTAGACGCCGACACCGGTTTTACCACATAGCCGTCGATGACGCCGTGGCTGCGGGCGTCCACGATCTCCCTTGTAGGGGCATTGGTCATCACGATGCGGGTCATGCCCGGGTAGCGGCCCCGGATGGCCATGCAGAAATCCACGCCGCTGCTGCTCATCAGGCTCTCGTCGATGGCGAGAACGTCGAAGGGCTGCTGCTCCAGCAGCTGGCGCAGCTCGCCCCGGCGGGAGCAGGTGGACACGCTCAGGCCCAGCGCGCTGAGGTCTTTGTCCAGCAGGTCGAGGACCTTGTTGTTGTCGTCCGCCGCAAGAATGCGCAGCTTGCTGTCCACGCCCCACTGCAGCTGTTCGCGCTCCTGCTGCTGTTCCAGCACCGGCAGATAGACATAGAAGGTCGTGCCTCTGCCGATGGTGCTCTCCGCCCGGATACGGCCCCGGTGGGTGCGGATGATCTGGTCCGCCAGGGCAAGGCCGAGGCCGGTGCCTTCGCCGGTCTTCTTTGTGGTGAAGAAGGGCTCGAAGATGTGCTGCATCGTCTCCTTGTCCATGCCGCAGCCGGTGTCGGTGACGCTCAGGCAGACGTAGCTCGACCATTCCTCGGAGATCTTCTCTTCCGGGAAGAGCGCCGCCAGCTCACTGCGCGGCACGACACTGCCCCGGATGGTCAGCTTTCCGCCCTCGTTGCCGATGGCGTGGATGGCGTTGATGCTGATGTTCAGCAGCACCTGCTGCAGCTGGGTCGCATTGCCCAGAACGCATTCGCCGCTGAGCTCATTTTCTTCCTTCAGTTCCACGTTCTTCGGGCAGTTCGTCTCCACCAGTTTCCGGGTCCGATGGAGCAGTCCCTCCACCGACACGGCGTCGTAGACCGTCTCCACGTTTTTCCGGCTCATGGAGGAAATTTGTTTCACGACCTCCTGCGCCTTCTGCGCCGCCTCGCTGATCTCCATCGCGTTGTCATAGATCTCGCTGCCCGGGTCGGCGTCGGCCATGATGAGGTCGGCATAGCCGGTGATGGGGGTCAGGAAGTTATTGAACTCATGGGCGATGCCGCCGGTGAGGGTCCCCATCATCTGCAGCCGCTGGCCGTGGGCCAGCGACTCTTCGCTGCGGTGGAGCTCTTCGAGGGTCTGGTTCAGGGTCTTCAGATCGCTGATCTCGGTCGCGCTGCGGCGGTCGCGCTCCTGCAGTCGGAACATCTGGAACATGAAGAGCACCAGCACCAGCGCCACGCCGCCGAAGATGAGGACCACCTTCACGAAGCTCTGCTGTACCGGCTCGTAGAAATCGTCGTAGTCCACCACGGCGCTGACGATCCAGAAGCTGCCCCCCACGTCCAGATGACGAAAGGCGCTTATCTTATGCACCCGGGGCAGATCCGGGTCGGCCCACCAGTAGGAGTAGTAGTCCAGTGTGCCGGATTCCTCTTCCTGCTGAGCGCGCAGCAGCTCACTCAGACTGCTCATGTCCAGTTCCTTCCCCTGATAGATGCGCTGGCGGCCCTCCACGACCTTGATGCCCCACTGAACGGCTTCGGGGTGCATGACCACAAGGTTATCGTCATTCTTTATCATGATGTAGCCGTTCCTGCCGACATGGATCTCCGAGATGAGCTGCTGATACATGACAGTGGAGTCTACCACGAGGCAGGCTGTCTCATCCCCGGCCTTCTTCTTCATCACAAGATAGTGCTCGTCACCGCTGTGGTACTGCCAGTAGGAGATGTCCTCCGTCCGGGTGATGAGGACATCGCAGACGGCGCTGATGCCGTAGCAGCTGTAGATGACCTCGCCGTTGCTGTTTTCCAGCCAGACGTCCCGGATGGTATCGCTCCGGGCCACCGTGGGGCGGAACGCTTTGCTGGCCTCCGCTTTTCCGGCGATGGAGTCCAGCCGGTCGGCGTATTCTTCCAGCAGGACGCGGATGCTGTCGGCGGTGCTCTGCACCACCAGCTCCATCTGCCTCGTCTGGCTGTCCATCATGGCGGTGCGGTAGTCCTTCCACACCATACCCACCACGACAGCCAGTGCGGCTACCGTGACGACGCCGATGGCCAGCGGCAGCCACAGGGTGCGCAGCGTCTGGAAGCGTATCTTTTTCGGGGCGTTCTCCTTCATATCGAGTCCTCCTTTGGGGCGGTCTTGCTCTTCCTGTCTAAAAATGTTATAATTTTATTTATCGCAAGTGAAACAAATTTTTCCGGTCAGAAAAGTGCAGGGAGTTATCATGTCGTATCATGTTCTTATTGTAGACGACGATCCAGCAATTTGCAAACTTTTATCGAAAGTTATGATAAGCAATGAGATGGACCCTCTCGTCGTCAACAGCGGCGCGGCGGCGCTGGACCTCATTGCGCGGCAGAGCAGCACGCTGGATATGATCCTGATGGACATCACGCTGGGCGACATGGAGGGATTCGATGTCATCCAGACCATCCGGCGCAACGGCGTCACCACGCCGGTCATCATCATCAGCGGCCGCAACGAGGACTACGATTTCATGTACGGCCTCTCGCTGGGCGCCGACGACTATGTCACCAAGCCTTTCCGTCCCCAGATTTTGGGCGCAAAGGTCAAGGCCCTCATCCGCCGCAGCAAGAGCTTCTCGCAGGAGAACAACCAGCAGATCAGCTGCGGGCCTTTCCTCTGCGACACCACCACCATGCGCTTTTATAAAAACAATGTGGAGCTGAACCTCTCCGAGAAAGAGCGCAGCCTGCTGCTGCTCTTTGTGCGCCACCCGCAGCAGGTGTTCACCAAGGACATGATCTACGAGCAGATATGGGGAAACCTCATTGCCGTGGACGACAACGCCATCATGGTCTACATCAACCGCCTGCGCAGCAAGATCGAGGACAACGCCCGCACGCCCCAGCACATCATCACCATCCGCGGCGTCGGCTATCGTTTCGTGCCGTAAGAGCGTTATTTATTTTTTCATAGAAACAAAGAAGAGCAGCCAACTGCGCGCGGTGCAGTTGGCTGCTCTCTGGTTTTATGCCGGTATAAAACACAAAACCTTGAAAAAGGAGAATCGCATGAAGTTTGTGTGCATATTTAGCCGCAAAAGCGGGGGTGAGAAGAGCGAAGGAATCTCCGTGAATCCATTCCGAAGCGTGGTTGGCAAGCCACATTCCCGCTTTTACGCTATATCACTCAATCTTCGCGGAAAGAGAAAGGCTTAACTTCGCGGACGACGTCCATGACAGTGCCGTCGCGGGCCTCGATGATGCCCACGATGCGGTCGCCGAACTGGACCTTCTCCGGCTCGCCGACGATGGAGTAGGCGATGTCGCGCAGCTCCTCGATGGTCTTCAGAGGCACGCAGTCAGCGGCCTGCAGGGCCTTCAGCAGGTCGGGGCGCTTGGGGTTGACGGCCACGCCGTAATCGGTAACGACGATGTCCACGCTCTCGCCCGGGGTGGTCACAGTGGTGACGTCGGTGCAGATGGCCGGGATGCGGCCCTGCAGCAGAGGAGCGATGACGATGGTGCACTTTGCACCCTGTGCGGTATCGGGATGGCCGCCCTGTGCGCCGGTGATGATGCCATCGGAACCGACGACGACGTTGCAGTTGAAGTGGGTATCAACTTCCAGAGAGGCCAGGATAACGTAATCCAGCTTGTTGACGAAAGCGCCCTTGTTCATGGGGCTTGCGTACTCGCCAGCAGAGATGGGGAAATGGTTGGGGTTGGTGCGGACGTTGTTGACAGCGTCCAGGTCGAAGTCCTGGGTATCCACCAGCTTGCGGGCCAGACCGCGGTCCAGCAGCTCGCACATGGGCTTGGTCAGACCACCGACGCCCAGACCCATATGGATGTTCTTCTCTTCCATAATCTTAGACAGAGAGATGGTGGAGGCGATGGATGCGCCGCCGACACCGGTCTGATAAGAGAAGCCGTCCTTGAAGTAGGGAGTGTTAGCCACGACCTGAGTGCAGTACTCGGCCATCAGGATCTTGCGCTGGTCGGTAGTGGGCTTTGCAGCGCCGGTAGCGATCTTCTCGGGGATGCCGATCTGGTCCACGACGCAGACGTAATCCACCTTGGTCTGGTTGATCTCTGCGGGGTAGTTGGGGTAGTCCACGAGGCAATCGGTGACAGCGACGACATAGTCAGCCATCTCAGCGTCCACGTAAGCATAGCTCAGGACGCCGCAGTTGGTCTTGCCGCCCATACCGGAGCAGTTGCCGTACTCGTCACAGGAGGGTGCGCCGATGAAGGCGATGTCCACATGGGTCTCGCCGGTCTCAATGGCGCGGACACGGCCGCCGTGGCTGCGCATGGTAGCCAGGCCCTTCAGCTTGCCATGAGAAATAGCATCGCCGATCTTGCCGCGCACGCCGGAAGACTCGATGTTGACGATGGTGCCGTCCTCGATCATGGGGACGAGGGCGTCATGAGCCTTGCCCAGAGAGCTTGCGCTCAGGGTGATGTTCTTGAAGCCCATCTTGTGGATCTCTTCCATGACCATGCAGACCACGAGGTCGCCCTCGCGGAAGTGGTGGTGGAAGGAGACGGTCATACCGTCGTGTGCGCCGCACTTGACGAGGGCCTCGTGGATGTCCTTGACCATCTTGTCGTGGTCATTGCGCATCACGGGGGTGACCTTCGGGCTGGCCTTCTGGAAGGCCTTGCCGTCTTTATAATTGTTGCCCTGGAAGACCTCTTTGCCGGTGCGCTCGAGGATCTCTTCGGGAATTTCTCTGCCGACTGCGTTCAACATAATTACAAATCCCCCTTATACACGCCGGATGCCTTTGCCAGATCGATGGTGCGCTTTGCACCGTCGTAGAAGGCGATGTCGATCATCTTGCCGTCAACGGTGAAGACGCCGATGCCCAGAGCCTTCTTGGAGTCGATCTCCTTGACGACCTTCTCAGCGAAGATGATGTCCTTCTGGGTGGGAGTAAAGATCTCGTGGACGATGGGGATCTGACGAGGATTGATGATGGACTTGCCGTCGAAGCCCATCAGGTGGATGTTCTCCACGTCCTTGCGGAAGCCGTCCATGTCCTTCAGGTCGGTGAAGACGGTGTCGAAGCACTGCACGCCTGCTGCGCGGGCTGCAATGATCATCTGCTGGCGGGCACCCATCAGCTCAATGCCGGTGCCGGTGATGTGGGTCTGAAGGTCCTTGGTGTAGTCGCCGCCGGACAGTGCGATGCCGAACAGGCGCTCATCGCTCTCGCAGATCTCCAGAGCGTTCATGACGCCGCGGGCAGACTCCAGAGCGGCGATGATGAGGACTTCGCCCTCGGGACGGCCATAGGTCTTCTCGTCCTCGGCGATGGCAGCAGCCACGCGGCGGACATCCTCAGCGTGCTCGGTCTTGGGGATGCGGATGGAGTCGCAGCCGCCGGCCACGCAGGCACGGATGTCTTCACGCCAGTAGGGAGTGTCCAGACCGTTGATACGGACGACGCGCTCTGCACCGCGGTAATCCACGGTCTTCAGGGCGTGATACAGGCTGAAACGGGCGACATCCTTCTGGTTCTCGGCGACAGCGTCCTCGAGGTCCAGCATCAGGGAATCGGCTTTATAGATGTACGGGTCCTTGATGAGGCCGGGCTTCTGCGCATTCAGGAACATCATCGTGCGGCGCAGGCGCTTCTTGTTCGGATTATTCATCGAATGGCACCTCCCCAAGGCAGATTCTCATACTGGTCAACAGAGCGGAACACCGCGCCCTCGATGCGGGCCTTCAGGGTGCAGTCCAGTGCGCCCTTGTCCACGATGGTGATGCGGACGTTGTCGATGTCCAGATTCTTCAGGGTCTCCAGTGCGACCTTGCGCAGCTGGTTGCCGTACTGATGGATGACAGAGCTTTCGAGGGAGAAATCGATCTTACCCTCACCCGGCTCGACGGTCACCATGCAGTCGCTGGATTCCAGAGTGCCAGCCGTGGCTGCTTTCTTGATCTCCATGCTTTTTTCCTCCTTGGCAGGTGGTTTCTTCAATCGTTATACCGTACTTGCGGGGCAGCGCCTCACTGCGCCGCTCCTGATGGTTCTATCATAATCGGACAATCTTACAAAAGGCATAGCGTCAGTCTTAATATTCGTTAAGAATCGCCAAAAATTTCTCTTGTACACAAGACATATTCCATTTTGGCATAGTTTCCGAGCCATCACAATGCCGATCCACCGTTCCCCGGTTTCGGAGAGCAGCAGACCGACTCTGAAACTATGATACCTTAAGACCGGCCGTTTGTAAAATCGTCAGATCCAATCTTGAACCATTCTCTGGGAGAATGGTTGCTTACTGGTTGTTCCGATAGTAGTTGATGAGGCAGCCGTCGGCGATGATCTGACGCTCCGGCTCGGTGAGGGCACCGGTGGAGACCGGGAAGGCGGTCACGGTGCCGTCCGGTTTGACGGCGTAAGCAGTAAAACTGGCCTTGTTCTCGAGAACTGCCTCGCGGATGCCGGGCACAAAGATGTAATCGCCCAGTTCAAACACCTCGGGGTTCTCTACGAGGAAGGGCGTCATGCCCCAGTTGATGCAGTTGGAGCGGTAACGCTTGGTGGCGTACTGCTTGGCAAAGTTAGCGGATGCACCCATGACACGCTGGCAGGAAGCGGCCTGCTCACGGGCGGAACCGTCGCCGGGCATATTGGCGAAGATGGTGGAGCCGATGTCGGTGTGGGCGGGATCGTTCTTCACACCAGCCTTAGTCAGGGCAGCATAGACGTTCAGGACTTCCTCGGGCAGGGCCTTGCCCGCCTCGCGGTCGCGCTCGATCTGGCGCATGACCTTGCTACGGGAGACGTACTGGGGATCGCGGCGGCTCAGAGCGAACTCCGACAGACGTTCGGGGTTGGAGCGATAGGAAGAAGTCTCACCGGAGGGGATCAGCTCGTCGGTGGTGGTGACGGGGTCGGTGATGTAGGAGCAGACCTTGACCAGCAGGTCGTTGGTCAGGGCAGGCATCTCGGGCCAGTCCTTGATGTTGGGGCCGAAGCGCAGCTCTGCGTCCGGCTCAGCCTTGCCCCAGCCGTTGTAGACGCGCTTTTCGTACAGGGAGGCGTTGTAGTGGTACTCGGGGTTCGTATACTCCACGTCCAGATCGGTGGCAGCGGTCAGCTTGCCGCCGTTGGCTGCGGTGGCCGCGATGGACCGGGCGTCCATCAGGGCAACGGCAGCCATCTGACCCTCGCCCGGCTTGGAGCCCTCGCGGTTCGGGAAGTTGCGGGTGGTGTGGCGGATGGAGAACTCGCCGTTGGCCGGGCAGTCGCCTGCACCGAAGCAGGGGCCGCAGAAGCACTCGCGCATGATGGCACCGGCGTTGACCAGATCGTTGGCACGGCCATTCTTGAGCAGTTCGCTCAGGGCGGGCATAGAACCCGGATAGATGCTCAGGGTGAAGGCACCGTTGCCGCAGCTCTGACCCCGCAGGATGTCGGCAGCGGCGCAGATGTTGTCGAAGGTGCCGCCGGCGCAGCCAGCGATCTCGCCCTGATCGACCCAGATGGCACCATCGTGGAACTTGCTGTCCAGATTCATCTTGGCACCCTTGATCTGCTTGTTGGCCTCTTCCTGTACAGCGTGCAGGATATCGGCAGCGTTGGCCTGCAGCTCGTGGATGGTGTAGGTGTTGGAGGGGTGCATCGGCATAGCGATGGTGGATTCAATGGTGCTCAGGTCGATGTAGACGCAGCCATCGTAGTAGGCCACCTCCGCAGGCTGCAGCTTCTTGAAGTCCTGCGGACGGCCGTGGATAGTGTAGTAACGCTGGGTCTCCTCATCGGTGACCCAGATGGAGGACCAGCAGGTGGTCTCGGTGGTCATGACGTCGATGGCGTTGCGATACTCGATGGGCAGGCCGGCAATGCCGGGGCCGACGAACTCCATGACCTTGTTCTTGACATAGCCCTTCTTATAGACGGCACCGCAGATGCTCAGAGCCACGTCGTGGGGACCGATGCCCGGGCGGGGCTTGCCGGTCAGGTAGATGGCAATGACCTGCGGACGAGCGAAGTCATAGGTGCGGCCCAGAAGCTGCTTGGCCAGCTCGCCGCCGCCCTCGCCGACCGCCATGGTGCCCAGTGCACCGTAGCGGGTGTGGGAGTCGGAGCCGAGGATCATCTTGCCGCCGCCGGCCATGGTCTCACGGTTGTAGCTGTGGATGTTGGCCATGTTGGTAGGGACGTAGATGCCGCCGTATTTATGAGCGGCGGACAGGGCGAACTTGTGGTCGTCCTCGTTGATGGTGCCGCCGACAGCGCAGAGGCTGTTGTGGCAGTTGGTCAGGACATAGGGCAGCGGGAACTGCTTCATGCCGGAAGCGCGGGCCGTCTGGATAATGCCGACATAGGTGATGTCGTGGCTGGTCATCGAGTCGAACTTCAGTTGCAGCTGGTCGGGATCACCGCTCTTGTTGTGGGCCTGCAGGATACCGTAGGCCATAGTGCCTTTCTCCGCTTCCTTTGCGTCCACGGTGCGGCCGGTCTTCTGGGCCACTTCCTCAGGGCAGGAGCAGATGGTCTCGCCGTTTACAAGGTAGATCCCGTTATCGTATAATTTCAGCATGGTACTCTCCATTTTTCACACATTTGCGTTCTTATACTCTCTCAAAAAGGCACTCCGGAAAAGGGGAGCCTCCCCTCCCCGGAGTGAATCAGACTTTTACAGAACCATAGAAACGATGAGGTTGAATATAGCTGCAACACCGATGCTGATAGGCGTTGCGACGAACAGCAGACGGTTGAACAGGCTGCTGCGCTCTTCCTCATTGCCACAGGAACCCAGAATCAGGGAACCGCCGGAAGAGAAGGGGCTGATTGCACTGCTCTGCGCGCCGAGAACCGTGCAGGTGAACAGATTGGCCGCGCCCAGACCCGTCGTTGCGGACAGACCGGGGATCAGCGGGAACAGAGCCGGGCAGACAACACCGGTGGTAGAGCTGAAGAAGCTCATGACTGCGCCGACCAGACTGAATGCGATCGGAACCAGGAAGGTCGGAACGTTGCTGCCGATCCAGTTGGACAGCAGGTCAATGGTTCCAGCCTCAACTGCAACGGCGATCAGCATACCAGCTCCGGCGATCATCAGGATAGTATTCCAAGGAACACGAGCGATGATCTCCTTCTGCGGAGCAAGCTTCATCAGCAGCGCAATGACAGCGAAGACGAATGCGACCAAGCCGACGTCGATCTTTCCTGCAACCAGCTTGATGACCGCATTGCCGGGGATCAGCAGCTTGAGCAGCGGGAAAACCAGAACGACTGCCATCATCGCGACCATGAGATAGAGCGTCTGCTTCTGTGTGGTGGTGTATGCTTCCGGTTTTTCAAACTTGATATCTTTGCCGATGTTGCGGTTTGCAGGCAGTGCAAAACGGAAAATCGTAACGAGGATCAGAGAGAACAGGACTGCCAGACCGAACATTTTCAGGCAGGTCACGAAAGAATCAATGGCTTCCAGTTCGGGAGCTGCCTCATAGGAGCTGTCCATCAGACCACGGAAGATAACGCCAAGCGCAGCCGTCGGGAAATCACCGCCCGCCAATGCGCCGCAGTTGATGGCGACTGCACCGGTCAGCTTGTCCATCTTGGACTCTTCGCAGATGAGCAGCGTGATGGGAGCGAGGAATGCCAGAACCGTGAAGTATGCTGCACCCATGACCGACAGGATGACAGCAACGGCGAACAGTGCATATGGCAGCATTCCCGGGAATTTACGGCAGGCATACAGCAGCGAGCGGGAAATCTTTTCCAGCGTGCCATTGGCTGCTGCAACATTATAGAACAACGAAACGGAGATGATGACGAACATCGTGTTCGTCGGCCAGAATGCAATCAGAGCTTTCGGCTTGAGATCCAGCCAGAAACAGCCGATAAAATATGCAAATACAATGCAGAAGAAACCCGTATTGATCTTGGTTTTATAGCCAAGAAAGACTGCCAGTGCGATGGCAGCGATAATAACAGCACTTTGCATGGAACATCCTCCTTATTCCACTTCTTCGGCGTTACTCGATGCCGAGCAAGCCTGCCGCAATGGTGTGCGACATGTAGTAAATCTGGTCGTCCGGCACACCATGATCCGACAGATATTGGAGATACTGCTGCATCGCGATCTCCCAGTGAGGATTCTCGGTCTGACCGCCGTCTGTGCTGATGAGCACGTTCTTATAGCCGACCTCACGGATGACCTCGAGGTTTTCGGGCAGATTGCTCTTGTACTTGCCGCCGCCCATGTTCTGTGCATAGCAGCGTTCCAGCAGAACATCGTAATCCTTGACGATCCGTTTCTGGTCTTCGATGCTCATGTCGACGACCCACCATTCCGGATGGGTGACGACCAGCTTCTTGACACCGGCAGCGCGGGCTGCATCGCAGACGATGAAGCTCTCTTCGGGGGAAATATGCGCCGTGCCGAGTACTGCGTCATAATCCTTGACCAGCTGGAAGATGTCCTTCATCTCGGGAACAATTTTTCCATTCTCGGTCACCTTCACGCCATCGTCCGGGTTCTTGCCGAACTTTGCCAGATGGTTCTGGGCGTGCTGTGTCGGCAGCCAGACCACTTTGGCTCCCAGCTTCAGCGCGACCTCGACCGCCGCCGGATTCAGGCCGCCGACCGGATGGTTCAGGGTGATGCTGCCGAACATGGTAAAGTCCTTGTCGCCATGGACGATCTTGTTATAACGGTTGCACAGATAAGCCCGGTCCATCGTCGTACCCTGATGGGTCTTGATGACAATGGCTCTTGCGCCCACCTTGACCGCGGCATCCGTCAGCTCCAGATCATCATACGCTCTCAGTCGAAGATCCGGATTGGTGTGGACGTGCATATCAATAACGCCCTTCATTGGATATACGCTCATGTTTTACCTCTTTTCCATCATGATCCTGTACAAAAGAATCCTCATCTGCAGTTGAAGTTCTGGTGATTTTAGTATATAATCATTTCTGTGATTGGAAAAGTCCTGTTTTTATAATAGCCCCTATAGGCAAAACCGATAGAAAAAAAGAAATTTCTGTCGTTTTTGGAGGAATTGTCATGGATCTCCGCGAACTATACTATCTGAACGCCCTTGCCGAAGAGCAAAGCATCTCGAAAGCCGCCGAGCGGCTGTACATCGCGCAGGCCAGCCTGAGCCAATTCCTGCGCCAGTTCGAGGCGCAGCTTGGCTCCCCCATCTTCGTGCGCACCAACAAGGGGATCCGCCCCACCCCTTCCGGCAAGGTTTTTCTGAGTCACGCTAAGCACATCTTAAAAGAGTACCAGCAGGCCCAGCAGGAGTTCTGGGACAACGAGAACACCGTCGGCGGCACCGTGTTCTTCGGGGTCAGCTCCTTCCGCGGCAGCTATGTCATCCCGCCCATCCTGAAAAAATTCTACGACCAGAACCCTCGGGCCACCATCAACATCTACGAGGGCAACAGCATGAATCTGGTAGAGAAGATCCGGGAGGGCGAGTTGGATCTTGCGCTCTCCGCCTACCCCATCGTCAGCACCGAGGGCATCCAGATGGAATACCTCTACCGGGACGAGGTGCTGCTGGTCGCCACCAAAGACCACCCGATCTTACAGCAGGCCCGCATGGACGAGACCGGGCGGCTCCGCGTCTCGATGGAGGAAGTCACCCGCCATGAGTGCATCCTCAGCGGCAAGGATACCATGCTGGGTCACCTGATCCGAAGTGCGTTCGGAGCCTACGGCCTGCGGCTGAAATCGAAGCACGACAACATCACCGCCGCATTTGCCGCATCCATGGCACGGGTTGGCCTTGCTCTGGCTTTCACCTACCGCTCCTGCATCGTCGAAGAGCCGGATGTCGTCTATCTCTCGCTGGGATCGCAGGGGCTTTACCTCCGGCTGGCCCTGCTCTCCCCCACCACCGACTACCGCTCCAAGACGACGCTGGCCCTGACCAAGCTGCTCCGCGAAGAGCTGAGTGGCAAAAACGCAGATAAAAAGACACCCTCGCCGTCCAATCAGATCAACGAAGGTGCCCTGTAAGGTTCGATTCTGTTTATGCGTGATTGAAGCCCTTGCCGAACACCTCGGTGGTGCTGAGCATCGAGATAAAGGCGTTGAGGTTTTCCTTATGGATAAATGCCTGCAACTGCAATGCCTCGCGGTGGGTGAGGGTCGTATAGATCATGTAGTGGGGCCGGTCGGTGTAGGCACCGTAGCAGGGCGTATAGGTCGCGCCGCGCACCAGCTTGCGCATGACGAAGTCACAGATGGGGTCTTTGTCGTCGCAGATGATGAGGATAGCTTTGCACATCTTCATCTGCTCGAGAACGGCATCGACGACGAGGCTCTTGACCGTCAGACCCACGAAAGAGTAGAGAGCGGTGTAGAGGTCGAAGACGAAGCAGGCTGCCAGCACCATGGCGAGGTCGGTGATAAAAAGCGCCTCGCCGGTGTTCTTCATATGGGTGTATTTTTTCAGGATGAGGGCGACGACATCGGTGCCGCCGGAAGACGCGCCCACGTTGAAGAGCAGAGCCGACGCAATGGCGGGCAGGGCGATGGCGAAGACCAGGTCCAGCATGGGCTGGTCGGACAGGGGGCCGCTGAGGGGGACATATTTTTCAAAAAGAGCCAGCTCTGCCGTCATGACGACGGTAGCCCAGCCGGTGCTGATGGCAAAATCCCTGCCGAGGAATATCCAGCCCAGAATGAGCAGGAGGATATTGGCACAGGACGAAAAAGCTGAGGCCGACAGGGGCGTGAGCTTTGCCACAAGGGCCGCGCCGCCGGTCACGCCGCCAAAGACGAAGTTGTTGGGGAATTTGAAGAAGTATACGCCGATGGTCATGATGCTGATACTCAGGGTGATGATAACGTATCGGCTGACGATCTGCAAGGTCTTTTCCCGCGTGCTGATCTCCATTTGACTGTTTCCTTTCGCCGTCCGCGCGGCACTCTCTTCTCACACGAAGGGCCGTTTCTCCGCCCATTACTTGTGTTATTGTAACACTGCCCACCGCGCCGTTCAAGAGGAAAAAGTTTTTCGCACAAAAACCGCCCGCTTCGTTTTCCACAAAGCGGGCGGCAGCTGTTGAATTTACGGAAGTGCTTACAGCTTCTTGCCGGTCAGCATCTCGTAGGCTTCCTCGTACTTGGCGATGGTCTTGTCGATGACGTCCTGCGGCAGGTCGTAATCACTGTCGGGGTTGGCCAGCAGCCAGTTGCGGACGAACTGCTTATCAAAAGAGGGCTGACCGTGGCCGGCCTCGTAGCCCTCCAGCGGCCAGAAGCGGGAGGAATCGGGGGTCAGCATCTCGTCGCCGAGGATGACGTTGCCCTCCTCATCCAGACCGAACTCAAACTTGGTGTCGGCGATGATGATGCCGCGGGAGAGGGCATACTCAGCGCACTTCTTATACAGAGCGATGGTGTAGTCGCGCAGCTTGGTGGCGTACTCCTCACCCTTGCCGGGGAACAGCTTTTCCAGCACGTCGATGCTCTGCTCGTAGGAGATGTTCTCGTCGTGGTCGCCGATCTCAGCCTTGGTGGAGGGGGTGTAGATGGGCTCGGGCAGCTTCTCGGACTCCTTCAGGCCCTCGGGCAGCTGGATGCCGCAGACCTTGCCGGTCTTCTGGTAGCTGGCCCAGCCGCTTCCGGTGATGTAGCCGCGGACGATGCACTCGACGGGCAGCATGGTCAGCTTGCGGCACATCATGCTGCGGCCCTCGTACTGGGGCTGCTGGAAGAACTCGGGCATCTCCTTCACGTCCACGCTCAGCATATGGTTGGGCAGCAGGTCGCGGGTGTAGTCGAACCAGAACTTGCTCATCTGGGTCAGCACTTTGCCCTTGTTGGTGACTTTATTCTTTAAGATAACATCGAATGCAGAGATGCGGTCGGTGGCGACCATGATGAGGCTGTCGCCGTTGTCGTAGATCTCGCGGACCTTGCCTTCCTTGATGGGCTTGAACTCAGTCATAGCAAAACTCTCCATTTCCCTTATTCCGTAGGTATCTTTCAGCGTAGGAACAACCTCTCAGTCTCGCTATCGCTCGACAGCTCCCCTAGCGAGGGGAGCCTCTGGCGAAGAGATAAAGCTTTACGGAATGCCAAAGCCTCCCCTCGATAGGGGAGGTGGCACGCCGTAGGCGTGACGGAGAGGTTTCACCGTTTACACTATAATCTTATCACAGGAATTGTCCGTTGGGAAGAAACAGATGGGAGAGAAATGGGCCGATTTTTGGTTTTTTCTCGTGAAAAGTGCTAAAATCCAACTTAAATTTTCGTCGTTTTGACGGTAAAAGTCGTACTTTCGCCCCATTTTTGCCTGCCTTGCTGACCGAAACGCCGTCATTGACGAAATTTGTGAAAACGTGTATCATGGGTAACGGCATCGCATTTTTCAACTTTTGTCTTTTAAGGAGGTCCATGCCATGCGCCCTCTCATCATCGCCCATCGCGGCGCGTCCCATCTGGCCCCCGAAAACACGCTGACCGCGTTCCGTCTGGCAAAGACGCTGGGTGCGGACGGCTTCGAGTGTGACGTTCAAATCACCAGGGACCGTCATCTCGTGGTGGCCCACGACTACCTCACCGACCTCAAGACCGGCGTCCACGGCAACATCCCGGATATGGACTTCGACGACCTGCGCCAGCTGGATTTCGGAAAATGGAAAAGCCCGGAGTTCGCGGGCGAAAAGATCCCCACCCTCGAAGAGGTTCTGGAAGTCGCGCAGGACTTCAGGATGATACATATTGAGTTAAAGCCCTACTTGGACCGGGACGAAGAGATCGTGGACCGGATCATCGACGCCGTCCTTGACGCCGGGCTGGAAGAAAAGGCCGTGCTCACCTCCTTCGAGTACGGCGCCCTCCGCCGGGTGAAAGAGCGGATGCCCCAGATGGCCACCTGCGCCATGACCCTCAGCCCCGAATCCCAGCTCAGCCAGCCGGCCACCTTCTGGGAGAAACTGGGCCTCAAGAAGACCGACCCTCTCGTGGAGAAGCTTTCCAGCCCCCAGGCCCTCAGCGAAGCGGCCGCTCTGCTGGAAGATCCCAGCAGTCTGGACGAAGAGAACAGCGTCCTCATCTACTACCTGAAAGACCGTCTCGATTTTCTCCACTCCATCTTCCCCGGCATGAACCTGGCCGAAATTTTGCAGCAGTATTATTATCAGACGGATTTTGTGAACTATGTGGCCCAGTTCGGCTTCCCGGTGGATTACGTCGGGCCGGAGTACCACGCCTTTTTCCGGGACAAAGACCTTATCCCCAATGCCCACGCTCACGGCTTCAAGGTCGCGCCCTGGCCGGTGGGCGTGGAGAGCCGGGACGACCTGCGCCAGCTGTTCCGGCTGGACCCGGAGCTTGTGGTCACGAATAAGCCCGAGGTGGCTGTTTCCATCCTCACCGGGCTGGGCCAGTGGGACGAATCATCCAAAGAGGGTTGACAGCCCTCTTTTTTTGGAGCATAATAGTCCTGTATCGAACAGTTTTATGTGAAACAGTTCGGCGTTCGAACATTCACAGCAAAAGCCAAACCAGAAGGATGATACTATGAACCAAGCCTTTGAACCCGCCTGCACCCCCATCGCGCCGCCGTGGGAGACGCCGCAGGTCATCCCGGCCCAGCTGCGCCGGGTGAACAACCTTATTTTCCGCAAGATCGGCCAGATCGCCCGCACCAATGGCGTGGAGGCCGTGACCCCCATGCACGGCTGGATCATGGAGTATCTTTACCGGCACTCCGAGACCCCAGTGTTCCAGCGGGACATCGAGCGGGAGTTCTCCATCACCCGTTCCACTGTCACCAACATCCTGCAGCTCATGGAGCGCAAAGGCTACATCACCCGCCAGAGCGTGGAGCAGGACGCCCGCCTCAAGCAGCTGGTCCTCACCGAAAAAGGCCGCCAGTTCCACGAGGACACCATGCGGGCCTTCCACCAGACCGATGAATATGTGGCCGGCCTGCTCACCGAAGAAGAGAATACCGAGCTGCTGCGGCTGCTGAATAAATTATATTTAGGCCTCAAATAAATACGAAGGCTATCCTTTGTCCAACCTCTCAGTCGGGCTCACGCCCGCCAGCTCCCCTTGTAGGGGAGCCTCTGGCGAAGAGATAAAGCTTTACGATATGCCAAAGCCTCCCCTCGATAGGGGAGGTGGCACGGCGAAGCCGTGACGGAGAGGTTGATTCTCTCTAAAGTGAAACAAATATGAACTTTTTCCGAAACTTTGGAAAAAGCATTGACTTTAATATTGTTTTGTATAAAATTGTTCCGTACCAAACAATTCATCAAAGGAGGCTCAAAGTATGATAAAGAAGCTCGCTTCCCATCTGGGCGAATACAAACGCGCCGCTATCCTGACGCCGATGTTTTCCGCACTGGAAGCAGTCATGGACATCCTGCTGCCCACCATCATGGCGTTCATCATCGATCTTGGCATTGAAAAGGGCGATATGAACGCCATCGTCAAATACGGCCTGCTCACCTTCGCAGTGGCGGCCATCGCCCTGCTGCTGGGCGTTCTGGCCGGCAAGTACGCCGCCGAGGCGTCCACCGGCTTTGCCGGCAACCTGCGCGATGCGATGTATGAGAATATCCAGCATTACTCCTTCTCCAACATCGACAAATTCTCCACCGCCGGCCTCGTCACCCGTATGACTACCGACGTGACCAACCTACAGAACGCTTTCCAGATGATGGAGCGCATGTGTGTGCGCGCCCCGGTCCATCTGGTGTTCGCACTCATCATGGCGCTCAGCATCGGCGGCCCTCTGGCCCTCATCTTCGTGGTAGCCATCGCCTTCCTGCTGGCCGTGCTGGCAAGCATCATGGTCCCCACCTTCAAAATTTTTGACCGTGTTTTCAAGAATTACGACAACCTGAACTCCTCCGTGCAGGAGAACGTCTCCGCTATCCGCGTGGTCAAGAGCTTTGTCCGCGAGGGCTTCGAGAACGAGAAGTACACCAAAGCCTGCGAGGGTCTGTATCAGCAGTTCGTCAATGCAGAGAGCCGTCTGAGCTTCAACAACCCCGCCATGCTGACGGCTATTTACGGCTGCAACATTGCCCTGAGCTGGTTCGGCGCAAAGTACATCCTGCACGGCGCGCTGACCACCGGCCAGCTGAATGCTCTGTTCGGCTACATCATGAACATCCTGATGGCTCTGATGATGCTGAGCATGGCTTTCGTCATGATCTCCATGTCCGCCGCTTCCGCAAAGCGTATCGTGGAAGTCCTGGACGAGACGACCGACCTTCCCCCCGCCAAGGCTCCCGTGCAGGAAGTCAAGGACGGCAGCATCCGCTTCGACCACGTCACCTTCAAGTACAAGCACGGCTCCGGCCAGCCTGTCCTGAACGACATCACCTTTGACATCAAGCCCGGCGAGACACTGGGCATCATCGGCGGCACCGGCAGCGCAAAGTCCAGTCTGGTGCAGCTCATCCCCCGCCTGTACGACGCCGAGACCGGCACTGTCAGCGTGGGCGGCGTGGATGTCCGGGATTATAACCTCGACGTCCTCCGCCACGAGGTCTCCATGGTGCTCCAGAAGAACGTCCTGTTCTCTGGCACCATCCTCGACAACCTCCGCTGGGGCAGCGAGAACGCCAGCGAGGAAGAGTGCATCCGTGTGGCGAAGCTGGCCTGCGCCGATGAGTTCATCGAGCGCTTCCCGGACAAGTACAACACCTGGATCGAGCAGGGCGGCTCCAACGTGTCCGGCGGCCAGAAACAGCGTCTGACCATCGCCCGCGCCCTGCTGCGCAAGCCGAAAGTCCTCATCCTCGACGACTCCACCAGTGCCGTGGATACCGCCACCGACGCAAAGATCCGGAAGGCGTTCCGTGAGGAGATCCCCGGCACCACCAAGATCATCATTGCACAGCGCATTTCCTCGGTGCAGGATGCCGACCGCATCCTCGTGCTGGACAACGGCCAGATCAACGGCCTCGGCACCCACGAGGAACTGCTGAAGAACAACGCGATCTATCAGGAAGTCTACAACAGCCAGACTCAGGGCGGCGGCGACTTCGACAAGCAGGGAGGTGAGCAGTAATGGCAGAACAGAAAGCAAAAGTCGTCCATGGCCCCGGCCCCCGTGGCATGGGAGGCCCGCGTCCGAAGGTCGAGAACCCGGGCAAGCTGCTCAAGCGCATCATGGCAGAGGTGTTCCAGCACTATCTGCCTCACTGCATCCTCGTGCTCATCTGCATCGTGGTCAGCGCGCTGGCCAATGTGCAGGCAAGCCTGTTCCTGCAGACCCTCATTGACGACTATATCATCCCCATGACCCAGCAGCAGGACCCCAGCTTTGCACCGCTGGCCGGTGCGCTGGTGCGCGTCGGCTGCATCTATGTAGTGGGCATCCTCGCTGCATGGCTCAACGCCCGCATCATGGTCAACGTCACCCAGGGTACCCTGCGCAACCTGCGCACCCAGCTCTTTACCCACATGGAGAGCCTGCCCATCAGCTACTTTGACACCCATCCGCACGGCGACATCATGTCCGTCTACACCAACGACGTGGATACCCTCCGCCAGATGCTCAGCCAGAGCATCCCGCAGCTGGTGTCCAGCGCCATCACCATCGTTTCCGTCTTTGCCAGCATGTGCATGCTGAGCTGGCAGCTCACCATCGTCACCATGCTGATGGTAGCCCTGATGCTCTTCTGCTCCAAGAAGATCACCCAGCAGAGCGGCAAGTACTTCATCGCACAGCAGCGCGACCTCGGCAAAGTGAACGGCTACATCGAAGAGATGATGGAAGGCCAGAAGGTCGTTAAAGTCTTCACCCACGAGCAGAAGGCCCTCGAGGGCTTCCGCGAGTTGAACGACAAGCTCAAGGACAGCGCCAAGCAGGCCAACAGCTTCGCCAACATCATGATGCCCGTCAACGCTCAGCTGGGCAATATCAGCTACGCCATCTGCGCTCTGGTGGGTGCAGCCATGGCCGTCACCGGCATGGGCGGCGTCACGCTGGGTACTGTCATGGCGTTCCTGTCCCTGAACAAGAGCTTCAATATGCCCATCAGCCAGGTGTCCATGCAGGCCAACAGCATCATCATGGCACTGGCCGGTGCAGAGCGCATCTTCAAGATGATGGATGAGCCCAGCGAGACCGATGAGGGCTATGTCACCCTCATCAACGCCAAGTACGACAAGGACGACAACCTCGTGGAGGCCAACGAGCGCACCGGCATCTGGGCCTGGAAGCACCCCCACCACGACGGCACCACCACCTACCACAAGCTGGAAGGCGACATCACCTTTACGGACGTCGATTTCGGCTATGTGCCGGGCAAGACCGTCCTGCACGACATCAACCTCTATGGCCGTCCGGGCCAGAAGATCGCCTTCGTCGGCTCCACCGGCGCCGGCAAGACCACCATCACCAACCTTATCAACCGCTTCTACGACATCCAGGACGGCAAGATCCGGTACGACGGCATCAACATCCACAAGATTAAGAAAGCCGACCTCCGCCGCTCTCTGGGCATCGTGCTACAGGATACCCACCTGTTCACCGGCACGGTCATGGAGAACATCCGCTATGGCCGTCTGGAGGCCACCGACGAGGAGTGCATCGCCGCAGCCCGTCTGGCCAACGCCGACGGCTTCATCAAGCGCCTGCCCGAGGGCTACAACACCATGCTGACCGGCGACGGTGCGAACCTGTCGCAGGGCCAGCGCCAGCTGCTGGCCATCGCCCGTGCAGCCGTTGCCGACCCGCCGGTGCTCATCCTCGATGAGGCTACTTCCTCCATCGACACCCGCACCGAGGCTCTGGTGCAGCGCGGCATGGACGGCCTGATGTACGGCCGCACCAGCTTCGTCATCGCCCACCGCCTCTCCACTGTCCGCAACGCAGACTGCATCGTGGTCCTGGAGCAGGGCCGCATCATTGAGCGCGGCAGCCATGACGAGCTCATCGCCAAGAAGGGCAAGTATTACCAGCTCTATACCGGTAATCTGGCTGAGAACTAAACTTTATATATAGAAAGCCGCTGTGCAGTTTTATAGCTGTACAGCGGCTTTTTCTTGTGTTTATTTTATTTAAGGAACCCGGGTTGCGGCTCCCAGCGTCTGCTTCGCTGCCGCTCGCATCCTGCTGACCGCGGCCCCAACAGCTCCTCCCTGTTTCCGCCACTGGCGGCGGTCGTCGCTGTTGCAAGGCCGGTAAGCACTAACCCTTAGTAAGCAAAACGCCCCGCGGTATTCGCAGTACCGTGGGGCGTTTTGCTGCTCATTGGTGAAAACCTATGAAGCAATATCTTCTTTCATTGCTTTTATTATATGCACTCTCAGCAAAAAAGTCAAGCGCTTCGCAATTTTATCGATCCAAATCGTGCTTCTTACAGAACTTCCTGCTCACCCAGTACATCCCGGCCCAGATAGCGAGGGCGAGGATGAGATACACCGGATTTTTCAGCGAGCTGACCAGCGACTGGCCGAAGAGAGCCATCATGGCCACCATAACGGCCTTGCCCGCCAGAAGGGTGAGCAGATAGCGTTTCTCGTCAAAGTCCGAGATGCCGAAGGCCAGATGCAGGAACGACGTGGGCGTAAAGGGCAGGACGGCCAGCATGAAGAGGCTGGCCGTGTCCACATGGCTGACCCACTGCTGGGCCTTTTTCAGCTGTTCGGAGCGAGAGGCCAGCTTCCAGAAAAAGCGTTTGACCACCCGCCGCCAGAATAAAAACACCACCGTGCCGCCTGCGGCCACACCGAGCCAGCTGTAGACGAAGCCAAGAAATCCGCCGTGGGCCGCGATATTGAGGGCCACGATGGCGATGAGGGGCAGCGGCGGAAAAATGGATTCCAGCATCGCCAGCAGGATAGGGACCAACGGCCCCAGCCCTTCAAAGCCCTCTAACAATGCCTCCCAGAATTCCAGCGTACCCAGCTGGTGGAGCCAGTCGATGAGCGTCGTTTCCATCGTGCTCGTACCATCCCTTTCGTTTCTGCCTGATGTTTCTTCTTAGTATATCCAGCATCTATGACCGGGATATGAACAAAATCTGAGCATTTTTGCCTTTTTCTTCCTGTCTCTCCTTACAATATGAAACAGCGTTGTTCTTTCCTGCACGATATTTTATTCTTCTGCCTCAGAAGATGTGCCGGGCGGCCTCTGCTTCGGCGGCCTGCCGTTCGGCCTTGAGGCGCTGACGCTCCAGATACTGGGCCTTCTGCTTTTTCCAGCGGACCAGGCTTGCATCGTCCGGCATCTGGACGCAGCGGGCGAAGGCCCAGTGCAGGCCGTCCCGGCGCGACATCCGGTACTTCTGGAACACGCCCCGGCCGGCCTCACCGCCCCGGCCCCTACAGACGGGACACTGGGACAGCGTGTACCAGCCGCTGCTCCCTTTTTTCAGCCAGACGTCATCCGGCTGCAGGGCCGTGCCACAGACCGGGCAGGCCATCGTGCCGATGACGGGGTCCAGCTTCCACATAGACTGTTCCAGATAGCCTTGGAAGACCCTGAAATCCCGGTAGTCGCCCGGCGTGGGGCAAAGGCTCTGGCGCAGGGTGTCCTCCTCGCTGGGGTAAGCGGCCAGTCCGGCCCGCAGGTCGAGCATACGGCAGAGGTCGGCAGTATAGAGGGTGTCGGACAAAGCGTCGTGGAAGGGGCGTTCCAGCGGGATGCCCATCCGGGTGACGACATTTTCCAGCTTCATCCCCTCGCCTTCCTTGCGGGGGTACTCCCGCAGAAAGAGCTGCTGCAGGTCGTACCAGACCGTCGGGCGGCTCTCGTCGAGATTGCAGAGGAAAAGGTTCTGCTTGAGCACCGGCACGTCATCCATGCCCCACTCGGCAAACTCGGCGTCCGGGCCGCACCACTTCATAAAACGGCGGAGGCCCTGGATGATGGGTTCACCCTTGTCGAGGTCCTCCTGCGTCAGACCGGTGACTTTGGCGATGTGGTGCTGCAGGCAGCGGAAGATGCGGGGACGCAGGTGGATGGAGAAGGTATCCAGCACGTTGGCGTCCTCGTCGATCTTGACGGCGCCAATTTCAATGATCTCCCCTCGGAGCGTCTGCTGGACGCCGTGATAATTAAAGATAAACGGCTGATAGCCGATGTTCCACTCCAAATCGAATAAAACTAAGTTGCGCGGCATTTGTGTCTGGTATCCTTTCAAAAAATGAACTTTTCAATGGCCTCAGCCACGCCGTCATGGTTGTTGTCGGCGACAGTTACATAGTCCGCTGCCTCCTTGACGGGGGGCTCTGCATTCTGCATGGCCACACCCACGCCGGCAAAGCGTATCATAGAGCGGTCATTGAGGCCGTCGCCGCAGGCCATAAGGTTGTCGCGGGTCAGACCCCTGCTTTCCAGCAGACTACCGAGGCTCACGTCCTTGGCGACACCCAGCGGCACAGCCTCGATGAAGAAGGGGCTGGACGGGTAGAGGTCGATCTCGCCCGCAAACTGTTTCCGGCCTGCTTCCAGCACCTCGTCGCGGCGGGCGGGGTCGAGGGTAATGAGCATCTTGCAGATGGGATAATCCACATAGGCGGCGAGGTCCTCCACCTTCTGCATGGGCAGCTTGCAGGTAAAGCACTCCTTCAGCGCCCACTCGTCCTCGGGGCTTTCGGTGACGACGCCCTGCTTATTATAGGTAATGATGGCCACGCCCTGCTCCCTGGCGAAGGCACAGAGCTGCGGCACATACTTTGCATCCAGCTGCTTGCGGTAGAGCGTCTCGCCGGTAGCACAGTCGATGATGGCACCGCCGTTATACGAGAGGATGCAGCCGCCCTTTTTATCCAGTCCCAGCTCCTTTGCCAGCGGCATGATACCTGCCGTGGGACGGCCCGAGGCCAGCACGATGGTCACACCTTTGGCAGCAGCTGCATCCAGCGCTGCGCGGGTGGCGGGGGTGACGACCTTCTGGTCATTGGTCAGGGTGCCGTCGAGGTCGAGCGCCAGCACACGAATATCTTTCTTTTCCATATCCAGCCTCACTTATTTTTACAGGCCGGAACGTCCCGGCCCTGTCGATTTTATCGCATACTTTTTTATTGTACAATGAATGCACCACTCAGTGCAAGACTCTTTGTCATATTTCTTCGGCACCTCGGAGTTTGTTTGAAAATACAAACTGTAGTTTGCGGCAAAAAACACGTAAAGATAGACATTTCAAACTACTTCCTGTAAAAAGTTAATACGTCTTAACATCGTCAAAAAACCTTGCAAATTCCGAAATCTGCGCTATAATATCCGCAGAAACACTTATTCCATGCCCTTTGGGGTACATGAGGGAATACGATAAAAAGGAAGGTATACTACTATGGTCGATATGAAGAAGATTGCTCTGTTCGCTGCCGGCACCCTGTTCGGTTCTGCTGGTTTCAAGCTGCTGTCCAGCAGCGATGCCAAGAAGGTCTACACCCAGACCACCGCTGCTGTCCTGCGCATGAAGGACTCCACCATGGAGACCGTCAGCAAGGTCCAGGAGCAGGCCGGTGACATCCTCGAGGATGCAAAGGCTATCAACGAGGCCCGCGCTGCCAAGGCTGAGGCTGAGGTCATCGAGGACGCTGCTGAGGCAGAGACCACCGAGACCAACGAGTAATTTTGCAGTCTCTGAGCCGCCTGCGGGCGGCTCTTTTTATGGTTATTTTTTGCAATACGCAGAGGATATTCTGATATGAAATGTACTATTCTTCATGAGAGCCGCGGCCGTCTGCGGGTACACGTCTGCAATGTGCGGATGACCCTTCACCGGGCCGATGTGCTGGAAGCCTATCTGAACCACCACGACGCTGTGAGCAAGGCCAAGGTCTACGAGCGGACGGGCGATGTGGTGGTGTATTACACCGGTACCCGCAAGGACGCCGTCGCCGCCCTGAGCACCTACCGTTTCGATGACCCCGAACTGGACGCACTGGTCACCAGCGCCGACAGCCGCCGCATCAATCAGGAATATCAGGAAAAGATGTATAACCTCCTGGCAGGCCGGGTGCTGCGCGAGCTGTTCCTGCCCGCCCCGCTCAACGCCGCCTACACCGTGTTCCGCTCCATTAAGTTCCTCTGGAAGGGTGTGTGCTGCCTGTGGCGCCGCAAACTGGAAGTCGAAGTGCTGGATGCTTTGAGCATCGGCGTCTCCATCCTGCGGGGCGATTTCGCCACCGCAGGCTCCGTCATGTTCCTGCTCAACGTCGGCTCCCTGCTGGAGGAGTGGACCCGCAAGAAGAGCCTCGACGACCTGGCCCGCAGCATGGCCCTGAATGTCGATAAGGTCTGGGTCCGCGCACAGGGCACCGAAGTCCTGATGCCGCTCACCAAGGTCCACCCCGGCGATGAGATCGTCGTCCGCTCCGGCAACATGATCCCGCTGGACGGCACCGTCATCGAGGGCGAAGCCATGGTCAACCAGTCCGCTCTGACCGGCGAGTCCATGCCGGTGCGCAAGACCATCGGCGCCACCGTCTACGCCGGCACTGTGGTGGAAGAAGGCGAGTGCGTCCTGACCACCAAGGCCGAGGGCGGCGCAAACCGCTACGACAAGATCGTGGCCATGATCGAGGAGTCCGAGAAGCTGAAGTCCAGCACCGAGAACCGTGCGCTGGCTCTGGCCGACCGTCTGGTCCCCTGGTGCCTCGGTGCTACCGTCGTCACCTACGCCCTGACCCGGAACGCCACCCGCGCCATCTCCTGCCTGATGGTCGATTTCTCTTGCGCCCTCAAGCTCTCCATGCCGCTGGCCGTTCTTTCTGCCATGCGCGAGTGCGGCGCAAGCCACATCACCGTCAAGGGCGGCAAGTACCTCGAGACCCTGTCCAAGGCCGACACCATCGTCTTCGACAAGACCGGCACCCTGACCCGCGCTACCCCCAAGGTGGTCAAGGTCGTCCCCTTCTCCGGCTGCAGCGAGAGCGAAGTTTTGCAGCTGGCCGCCTGCCTCGAGGAGCACTTCCCCCACTCGATGGCCAATGCTGTCGTCCGGGAGGCCAAAGAGCGCGGCATCTCCCACGAAGAGATGCACTCCGAGGTAGAGTATATCGTGGCCCACGGCATCGCCAGCCGCGTCAGCGGTGAGCGAGTCGTCATCGGCAGCCACCACTTCGTCTTTGAGGACGAGCACTGCACCATCCCCGAGGACGAGCGCGAGAAGTTCGATAACCTCGAGCCGGAGTATTCTCACCTCTATCTGGCCGCTTCGGGCCGTCTGGCCGGCGTCATCTGCATCGCCGACCCGCTGCGTCCGGAAGCTTCCCGCGTGCTGCTCGCTCTGCGCGGCCTCGGCATCACCAACACCGTCATGATGACCGGTGACAGCGAGCGTACCGCCGCCGCCATCGCAAAGCAGGTGGGTGTGGACCAGTTCTTCGCCGAAGTCCTGCCCGAAGACAAGGCTGCTTTCGTCCAGAAGGCCAAGAGCGAGGGCCACACCGTCGTGATGATCGGCGACGGCATCAACGACTCCCCCGCCCTCTCTGCCGCTGACGTCGGCATCGCCATCAACTCCGGCGCTGCCATCGCCCGCGAGATCGCAGACGTGACCATCAAGGCCGACAGCCTCGAGGAGCTGGTCATCCTCAAGACCATCGCCAACTCCCTGCAGCGCCGTGTCAGCGCCAACTACCACTTTGTGCTGACCTTCAACTCTGCCCTCATCGCGCTGGGGGCAATGGGCATCCTGCAACCTGCGTCCTCTGCTATGCTGCACAACCTCTCCACCATCGGCATCAGCCTCAAGAGCATGACCAATCTCATCCCCGAGGAAAAGGCTCAGAAGGCTCTGGCAGAAAAGAACTAAATCCCATCAGATACAAAAATACCGGCTGTGCATCCAACACAGCCGGTATTTTTATGTTCAGATATTACTCAAGGCCGATCTGCTGGGCGTACTCTTCCAGCAGCTCCCGCTCGAGGAAGGGGGTCTTGACGCCCTCGCGGTCACGGTAAGTCTCATGGCCCTTGCCGATGACGGCGATGAGGTCGCCCTCCTGTGCGTGGTCAACAGCATAATGCAGGGCGTCGAGGCGGTCGGGGATCTCCACGAACTTTGCGTCCGGGTTGCCCTTGTTCATGCCCACGCGGATGTCCGCGATGATGTCTTCCACCTTCTCAAAGCGGTTGTTGTCCTCCGTGAGGATGGAGAAATCGGCCATCTTGGCACAAATTTCGCCCATGCCGTAGCGGCGCAGCTTGGAGCGGTTGCCGCCGCAGCCGAACACCACCACGAGGCGGTGGGGATTGTAGGCCCGCAGAGTCGTGAGCAGGCTCTCGGTGGAGACTTCGTTGTGGGCGTAGTCCAGCAGGATGGTGAACTTCTTGCTGATGGGGACCAGCTCCACACGGCCCTTGACCACGCAGCGGCTCAAACCTTCGTGGATGGCCTCATCGGGCAGGCCCAGCACCTTGCCCACAGTGAGAGCAGCCAGCGCATTGTAGACGCTGAACTCGCCGGGCATATTCACCTTGACGTCCATATCGTCCTTGCCGGAGACATGGAACTGGACGCCGAGGAAGTCGTGGGTGCGGAGCAGCTGATAAGTACCGGCGCGGTAGTCGGCCTTCTCGCTGCAGCCGTAGGTCACCAGCTTGCAGGTGTGGCCTTCCAGCAGGGCCTCAGTGTTCTCGTCGTCGATGTTCACGACGCCGGTGGTGCAGCGCTTGAAAAGCTGACCCTTCCAGCTGCGGTATTCTTCAAAGGTCTTGTGCTCGCCGGGGCCGATGTGGTCGGGAGAGAGGTTCGTGAAGACGCCGATGTCGTAATGGATGCCCGCCACGCGGTCCATCATGAGGCCCTGACTGGACACTTCCATCAGCGCCGTATCGCAGCCGGCGTCCAGAAACTCCCGGAAAGTCTTCTGCAGCTCATAGCTCTCAGGGGTGGTGTTGGCCGTCTCCTGATGGTGGCCGAGGAAGTAGACGCCGTTGGTGCCGATCATGCCCACTTTGCGGCCTGCGGCTTCCAGCACGCTCTTTATCATGTGGGTGGTGGTGGTCTTGCCCTTGGTACCGGTGACACCGATCATGGTCATCCGGCGGGAGGGGTTGCCGAACAGGTTGCCGCTCATGAGTGCCAGCGCATAGCGGCTGCTCTCCACCTTCAGCACGGCAGCACCGGGGACGGTGGAAAGGTCGATGTCGTGCTGGACCACCAGCGCCGTCACGCCGCCGGCCACGCACTGGGCGGCGTAGTCGTGGCTGTCCCGCTGGGTGCCCACAATGCAGACGAAAAGCCGGCCCGGGGCCGCCTTGCGGCTGTCGTAGATGATGTCCTCGATGTCAAGTTCAAGGCTGCCCTGCACCAGCGTATAGGACACGCCCTCCAACAGTTGTTCCAGTTTCATCGTTCAAATGCTCCTTATTGCTGTTCTGCCGCTGCGGCAGTAGGATCTTCGGCGGGCGCGGCTTCCGCGCCCTCAGTATTGGGTTCGGTGCCGGAGGCTTCCTCCGGCTGGCTCTCGGCTTCTGCCTCCGCCGGGGCGGCAGGCTCTTCCGGGGCCGTCCAGCCCGAGGGCAGGGTCGGCTCGCCCTGTGCAAAGCGGAATTTGCGGCTGGAAGAGGCGCTCAGGTGGCTCAGATCCAGCATACCGGTGTCGGTGGGCGAGCAGCCCTTGCCGTCCTCGTTGAGCAGGACATACTTTGCCAGCCGGAGTTTGTAGTCCAGCTCATTCAGGGTACCCAGAAGCACGCTGATGCGGCCCTGATACAAAAACGCCATCTGCTCCGGGTCCTCGAACTCGATGCGGGTGACATCCGCCCCCAGCTCACTGCTGTCCAGTGCGGTCAGCAGAGTGTTCAGGGACTCGAGCCGCTTATCCGTGGGCGGTCCGGCCTCGCTGGATGCGGCGCTGTCAGACGCCGCGCTGCCCGAAGACGCGCCGGACGGTCCTGTCTCAAATTCCAGCTGTGTACCCGGCGTCGTGGATACCGGCTCGCCGCCGCAGAGGATGATAAGGTCCGGCTGGGCCGAATCCTTATCCAGTATCTTCAGCCCCGCAGAAAGGCTCAGCCAGCCGCTGGACGTCTGCATGGCGTAGACGGCAGTGGCCGCGTTGGTCCGCACCACTACGGTGTTAGGGTAATCCCGCTCCACCCGGATATTTTCCAGCAGCGGGAACTGCTTTTCCAGCGCAGCGGCCTTTTCGGCGGGGTCGAAGCTGAAGATGTTCTCTTCCGCGTGGACGCCCAGCGCCTGCAGGATCTCAGCGCTGGAATAGCCGCCCACCTCCTGCACCACCTCTCCATCGACCGCCACTTCTAAGGTGTTTATCTTGAAGAGCATGGTCACGGTGAGGTAGACGCCCACCCCGATGACGCAGAGCAGCAGCGCCAGCGCCGTCAGACGGCGGATGGCCCTGCGGCGGCGGACAGCGGCACGAGTCAGACGACGCTTTTTTCTGCCCTCCCGCCGGGCCGGGCTGCGGAGGTTCGCCTCCGTGGGGCGGTAGCGCCCGCCGCTCTGGGGCCTCCGGGCGCTCTGGACGTTCTGGGGCCGCTGGCCATTGCGGGGGCGGCTCCCATTTGTGGGGTAGGCGGTCGTGTTCTGACGGGGCCGCTGGCTTCTCTGCTGGCCCTGACGGCGGCTCTGGTTCTGGTTATTGGGCCGTCGCGCCGTCTGCTGGGGAAACTGGATGCTGTTGTCCGCATATCCCGAGCTGTGGTTTTCGAACGTCACATTGCCGCCCGAGAAGTCCAGCGTCTGCTCCTGATAGCCCTGCGTCCGGCGGCGGTTCTGATTCGAGGGACGCCGGTCCTGCGTCCAGTCGTAGGCTTTGCGGGGCTTTCCCTGCCGCCGGGCGCTGTTCTGCTGCCCGGTGCGTCGGCTGTTGTTCCGATCCTGCTGCATGGTGCGGCGTCGCCTCCTTTCCGCCTGATTATTTTATCACAAGAGTGCTGCCGAATCAATCACGGCGTCTTGACCAGTTTCATCAGGGCGTCGGCGATGCGGTCGAGGCTGTCGTCCACCGAAAGGGTGCGGGCGTTCTTGCCCATGGCAGCCAGCTTGCCCGGCTCGGCCAGCAGGCCGGAGACGGTCGAGACCAGCTTCTCGCCGGTCAGATCCTTTTCCTCGATGACCACAGCGGCACCGGCCTTCTGCAGCTCCATGGCGTTGTAATACTGGTGGTTTTCCGCCACATTGGGGCTGGGGATGAGGATGGCGGCGCGGCCCTCGGCTTCCAGTTCGGCCAGCGTCAGCGCACCGGCACGGCTGATGACGAGGTCGGCAGCGGCCAGCAGCTCGGGCATATTGTTGATATATTCCTTCACCACGAGGCTCTCGCCGGGAGCAAAGCCTTTTTCCTTTTCGAGATTTTGAAACAGCTCCACGCCATACTGTCCGGTGGCATGGATGTGGAGCACAGGCTTGTGCTCTTTCTGCTCCCATGCGCAGATGTCGGCCACCACCTCGTTGACACGGCGGGCGCCGAGGCTTCCGCCGAAGGAGAGGATGACGGTGCGGTCACCGGCACCCAGCTGGGCGCGGATGGCGTCCCGCTCCCCTGCCTTCTCGAACACTTCAGGCCGCACCGGGTTGCCCACGACCTGCGTCTTTTCGGGCGCACCCAGCTTTTCCACAGCGGCAGGCACGGCGGCGAACACGATGTCCACGTCCGGGGCCAGCAGCTTGTTGGTCACGCCGGGGAAAGCGTTCTGCTCATGGATGGCGGTCTTGATGCCCTTCTTGGCGGCGCAGCGCACCACCGGGCCGGAGACATAGCCGCCGCAGCCGATGACGAGGTCAGGCTGCACTTCCTTCATCATGGCCCGGGCTTTCGGGCCGGAGAGGGCCAGGTTCCAGAGGGTGATGATGTTCCGCTTGATGTTGTTCAGGGAGAGCCTGCGCTGGAAACCGGTGATCTCGATGTGGTGGAAGGGGTAGCCCGCCTGGGTCACGAGGCGGTATTCCATGCCCTCTTTCCGGCCTGCAAAGTGTATCTCGGCGGACGGGTCGGCCTTTTTGATGGCTCCCGCGATGGCCAGAGCCGGGTTGATATGTCCGGCAGTTCCGCCGGCTGCGATAAGTACACGCATGGTGATTTCCTCCTTATTTGGATATGCTCAATATCCCACGTTGGGGTCGAGCCGGATGGTGTTATTGGACTTTTCTTTTTCCCGCTGTTCCCGCAGGGCGCGGAGATTCTCCCGCTCGAGGCGGGCGCGCTCGCCGCCCCGGCCGATGTTTATCATCACGCCCATCTCGGCCAGCAGCAGGATGAGGCTGGTGCCGCCGGAGGAGAAGAAGGGCAGCGAGATGCCGGTGTTGGGCAGGGTATTGGTGACGACCGCGATGTTGCAGAACACCTGCCACGCAATTTGGGCCATGACGCCGATGCCCACCAGTGTGCAGTAGCGGTTCTCGGCGTGGAAGGCCAGCCACAGCCCCTGTACGAGGAAGAGCACGAAGAGCAGGATGACGATGACGGCACCCACGAAGCCCAGCTCCTCACACACGACGCTGAAGATGAAGTCGTTGGTGCTCTCGGGGAGCCAGAGCTGTTTTTCGATGCTGTTGCCGAGGCCGAGGCCGGTGACACCGCCGGAGCCGATGGCGTAGAGGCTCTGCAGGGTCTGGTCGGTCATCTTGCTCAGGTCGTGGGTCCAGCCGTCCAGACGGCTCTGTAAGTACGGGATGGAGTCGATGTGCTCCAACACAGTGCGGAGCAGCAGCACAGCGGACGCGCCGCCCGCCCAGGTGATGATGCCGCCGCTGCCGCCCAGCAACAGGATGGTGCCGCAGATGGCCGTCGTCAGGACGATGCCGGACATATGGGGCTCAAGCATGAGCAGGATGACCACCGGGATGAGGGGCAGCAGCGGGACGATGAGTTCCCGCACGATGCGCTGATAGAGCCACTGGCCTGCCGGGACGCGCCGCCCGGAGGCGGGGTCCAGCTTTTCCAGATGGGGCGCTTTCGCGGCCAGATGGGCCGTGAGCAGTATCATCTCAAACTTTGCGATCTCCGATACCTGAATGGTAAAGCCGATGCGCAGCCAGCGGCGGCAGCCGTTGAGGGGCGCACTGAACAGCACTGCGATGAGCATCACGATGCAGACGACATAGCCCGGCCCGACCATCCTGCGCAGAAAGCGGTGGTCGATGCGGGAGAAGAGCAGCATGACCGCGAGACCCAGACCCAGACAGAACACCTGCGACTTGATGTAGTAGAAGCTGTCGCCCATCCGCAGGTAGCCCGTGGTGTAGCTGGCACTGAACAGCATGATGAGTCCGAACACGATGATGACTGCCAGCGTCGCCAGCCAGTTGATGAGCACCTGCGGCCAGGGGCCGGGGCTCGACAAGATGGCAAAGGACTCAGACTTTTTTCTCCGGATGGTCGCCATCCGCATTCCCTCCTTATCGGGTCCCGGCTCAGCTGGCCCGCGCCGCCTGCAAGGTCAGCGCAAGGCCCAGCATTGCCAGGACTCCAAAAATATAAAAGATATTCACCGGGTCAAAGCCCCGCTTTTCCAGCCAGCGGTGGAGCGGCGCGGTGCCGAACAGCTGCCGCCGCCCGCCGGAGGCTTTCCAGACGATGATCTGCAGAGCCACCATGCCGCCTTCCAGCCAGTAGGGCAGGGCCAGCGGGAGCGTCAGCCCGGGCCAGCCGACGCTCAGCGGCACACAGCCCAGCGCACCGGCTAAAAACTGGCATCCCACCGCACCGGGGCGGAGCTTTGCGGGGTAGAAATTCCAGAGCAGGAAGGCCATCAATGCCCCGGCCAGCGCCGCCGGGAGGACGCCCAGCGGGAACCAGCCCAAGAGGGTCATAGCCGTCATGAGACCCAGCATGGCGATGAAGGCGCAGCCGCAGACCGTGCCGTCCATGCCGTCGGCGGTGCGGGCGCTCTCGGCCAGCGCCACTAAAATCGCCAGCCAGACCACCGGGGCCAGCGGCCCGAGGGTGCAGTAGCCGACGCCCGGCACTGCCAGCCCGTCGGGCAGGCAGTGGTTCAGCCCCAGCAGGGCCAGCACCAGCGTGCCGGAGGCTGCTTCCAGCGCCAGCCGCACCGGGCGGCGCAGCCCCAGCGGCGACCGATGCCGCAGCCGGGCCACATCGTCCGCGAGGCCCACGGCCCCGAAGCAGAGCGCCCCGAACAGGGCGATGAGCAGCCGGGTGGTCAGCAGGCTCTCGGTCCCCAGCAGCTCCGGCTGGGCGACACAGGCCGCTGTCCAGCCAACGCCTACCGCCGCCAGCGTCCCCACCATCAGGCAGAGCCCGCCCATCGTGGGCGGCTCATTTTCCTCCTGCTGGACGCGGAATGCCCGCAGCAGCGGCGTCATCAAATTCCCGAGCGCCGCCGTGAGGACGAACCCCAGCGTTGAGGCGACGATCAAGGCAAAACGAATCATAATAACGATACTCCAAGTATTTTACTTTGCGCAGACGGGATAAAACAGGGCCAGCGCCTTTTCCAGTGCCATGCCCCGGCTGGCCTTCACCAGCAGAGCGTCGCCCGGGGCCATCCGGGCCAGCAGAGCGTCTGCGGCCTGCTGGTAATCCTCGGCGTGGACGACGTCGGCGAGGCCCGCGTCCTTTGCGGCCTTTGCCGTCCGTGCGGCCTCGGGGCCGTAGGTGACAAGAGCGGTCAGCCCGGCCTCTGCGGCCTGACGGCCCAGCTCTTCATGAGCGGGCGCGCTCATCCCGCCCAGTTCCAGCATATCGCCCAGCAGAGCGAAGCGGCGCTTGCAGGGGTACTCTTTGAACATCGCCAGCGCGGCCTTCATGCTGTCGGGGTTGGCGTTGTAGCAGTCCTCGATGACGTCCATGCTGCCTGCGTGGACGACCTTCTGGCGCATACCGGTCTGCTCGAAATCGGCCAGACCCGCGATGACGCCCTCGGGCGCGAGGCCCAGACGGGTGGCGGCGGCGTAGGCGGCCAGCGCATTCGCCACGTTGTGACGTCCCATCGCAGGAATCGTCACCTCATAGCGGCCTGCATTTTTATCGCAGAGGGTGAAGGCCATGCCGTCGCCCTCCTGCCGGACATCGAGGGCGCAGACGTCGGCGTTCTCGTCGCCGAGGCTGAACCACACGGGCCGGACATGGGTGGGCAGAGCGGCTTTGCGCAGGAAGGGGTCGTCGCCATTGAGCACGAGAGGCGAACCCTCGGCAAGGCCGGCGCAGATTTCCAGCTTCGCCTTGCAGATGTTCTCCTGACTGCCCAGATTGCCGATGTGGGACACGCCGATGCAGGTGATGATGCCCACATCGGGGCGGGCGCACTTTGCCAGACGCTCGATCTCACCGGCGTGGCTCATGCCCATCTCGACGACAGCGTACTCCGTATCCCTGCCGATGCGGAACATGGTGCGGGGCAGGCCCAGCTCATTGTTCTGGTTGCCCTCGGTCTTGATGGTATTGCCAAAGCCCGCGATGGCGGCGTAGGTCATCTGCTTGGTGGTGGTCTTTCCCACGCTGCCGGTGACGCCCACCACCTTCGGGTGGAACTGGCTGCGGTAGTTCGCGCCCATGACCATCATGGCGTGGTAGCTGTCGGGACTGATAACCGCCCGTTCAGCCGGGACGCCCTCCACCGGGTGGTTGAGGACGACATAGGCCGCGCCCTCTTCCAGCGCCTTGGCCGCGAAATCGTGGCCGTCGAAGCGCTCACCGGGGAAAGCCACAAAGATGCAGCCGGGGCAGACCTCGCGGCTGTCGGTGGTCACGAGGCCGATGGGCTGGCTGTCGGCGAAGGCCTCGGGGGCAAGGCCCTTCAAAAGCAGTTCTGCTGCGATTTTTTCCATAATAAATCTCCTTATCCGCAAGTGATGGTGACGACGGTGCCTTTCTGGACGCTGGAGCCGGCGGCCTCGCTCTGGCTCTGCACGGTACCGGCGCTGTCGCCCGCCACCTGACAGTTCAGGCCGGCGGCGGTCAGCATCTGGCGGGCAAAGTCGGCACTCTTGCCGCTGACGTCCGGCACTTCCGTGTGGCTGCCGGAATAGGTATCGGTGTAAAGATAGATGGTGGTGCCGCTGGCCACCGTTACGCCCGCGTGGGGGTACTGGTAGGTGACGACGGCGGCGGTCTGGTCACTCTCGCTCTCCACGAGCTGATGCTTGAGGCCCTTGGTATTCAGGGAGACCTGCGCATTGCTCCACTCCTTGCCCACGAGGTTCGGCACCTTGACGGTGTTCTGGCTGCGGTCGATGCCGTCGGTGGCAATGCCCAGATAGGGGGCTATCTCACTGATGATGTTGCCGACCACAGGCGCAGCCAGAATGGACGAATAGTCGGTGTGGGCGTTATTGGGGTCGTCCAGCATGACGTAGACCAGAATTTCGGGGTCGTTGGCAGGCAGGACGGCGGCAAAGGAGGCGACCTTCTTGTAGTCGCCGTCGGCGCGGCGCTCCATGTTCAGCTGCTCGGACGTACCGGACTTGCCGCCGATGCGGTAGCCCGCGACGTAGGCGTTGGAACCGCCGCCGGTGGTAGTGCCGTCGCCCACCTCATACTCCATGATCTGCCGGATGGTCTCGCTGGCGCTCTTGCTGATGACCTGACGGCGGACGTTCGCGCCGATCTCCTCGACGACGTTGCCGTTCTGGTCGGTTATCTTATCCACCACATGAGGGGTGACGAGGTAGCCGCCGTTGACGGCTGCCGAGACGGCGGTGCAGACCTGCAGCGGGGTCACAGCCATTGCCTGACCGAAGGAGGAAGACGAAAGCTCGACCTCGCCCAGCTGGCTCTTGGTGTAATACTTCATCATGCCCGTCTCGTTGGGCAGGTCCACGCCGGTGCGCTCGGTGAAGCCGAAAGCGTCGAAGTAGTCGTAGAAGGCGCTGGAACCCAGCCGCTGACCCAGCTGGATGAAGTAGATGTTGCAGCTGTTCCGGAGGGCCTCGGCGAGGTTCTGGACGCCGTGGGCCTTCTTACCGGCGCAGTGGTACGTCTCTTTTGCCACGCCGTAGGCACCGGAGCAGTTGAAGGTGGTGTAATAGGTGGCCTTGCCCGAGTCCACACCCATCGCGGCCGTGATGACCTTGAAGACGCTTCCGGGGTAGTACAGCTCGGTGATGGTCTTGTTCTTCCACTGGATGTCGCGGTAGGTGCCGGTGTAGTCAGGGTCTTCTTCCGGTATCTTCTTGCCTTGCTCGTCCCGGAGATAGTTGCCGTTGGCGTCTTTCTTGTAGATGGTGTAAATCTCCGGTTCTGCGTTCACCTGCTCATTCAGATAGGCCAGGTTCTCGCTAAAATCCAGCGGAGCGTTGGGGTCGAAGTCAGGCTTCGAGGCCATGGCAAGGATGGCACCGGTCTTGACGTTCATGACGATGGCTGCGCCGCGGTTCTCGACCGTGTTGGCGTAGATGGCCTCGTTGAGGTAGCGCTCCACGACCTCCTGCACATTGACGTCCAGCGACAGCACCAGATTGGAGCCGTCCTTGGCGGCGTAAGTGGTGGCGTTGGCGTCGGCGATGGCGTTGCCGTAGGCATTGCGGAGGGTGATCGTGCGGCCATTGACGCCCGCGAGGGTGTCATTGTAGGATTTTTCGAGGCCGTAGAAGCCCTCGCCGTCGCCGTTGCAGAAGCCCAGCACCGATGCGGCGAACGCGCCGTAGGGGTAATCGCGCTGGAAACTCTTGGACGAAGAGACGGAGATACGGCCCTTCTTGATGGCGGTGCCGTCTTCCAGAGTCTTGGCTTTGGCGTGATTTTTATTATATTCGCTGATGTATTTCTCGATGGAGAGCTTGACGGCATTGTTCACCTTGGTGGCCAGCACCTGATAGGACGACCCGTTCTTGGCCAGCGCGTCGTGGACGGTCTGGTACTGGGTCTGATATTCTGCCGAAGAGGTATCTATGCTGTCCAGACTCTCGCCGTCGCCGGAGAGCAGCCGCAGGGTGAGCTGGCGGCTCACATCGGCCAGCGTCGTCTCATCCACGGTCTTGACAGCCTCACCTGTCTCCTCAACGGTCTGGCTGGTGAAGAGGGCCGTGCTGTAGCTGGGGTCGGCCCAGATGGTCCATACTACGCTGGTGGACGCCAGCGTGATGCCGGAGGCATCGTAGATCTCGCCGCGGGTGGCCTGGATGGTGCTGTCCAGCAGCTGCTGCTGGGCCGCATACTGGCGGAAGGTCGCGCCCTGTTTTATCTGGATGTTATACAGGCTGTGGGTGACGATGCCCGCAGCCGCCACTACAAAAAATACCGCCGCGCCGAAGCTGAAATGCCGCAGCCGCGCACTGAGGCGCTCGTGCGGGTCGCTGCGGCGGAGGCGGTAGTAGATGTTCTTATGCTGGTCGTTGGAGGGCTTGTTTTGCATGGTATTCTCCTGCAGAAACCAGAAAAGCGTGCGCTGCCGCACGCTTTTCTGTCTGTTTGCTTATTTTACGCTGCGGACGGAAGCCAGAATGGTCATGGCACCGTCGTGCAGGAAATCCGTCCACTGGTGGACAGCCGACTCCCTGCGCACCAGTACGCTGTCGCTGTCAAGGCGGATGTAGGTGAGCTGGCTCTGGTCCATCTTCATGAGGCCCAGCCGCCCGGCCACTTCTTCCACGCTGGTGATGTTGGTCTTGCTGTTGAGGACACTATTATAGTAGGTGTACTGGCTCTGCTCGCTCACGAGTTCCGCTTTGGCCTTCTGGATCTGGTCGTTGACCTCCACCAGCTGGGCCTCGCTCCACAGCAGGCTTACCGCAAAGCCTGCCAGCAGCGCCATCGAGATCAGTTGAAGTGCGTGCTGCATGGCCGCCTGGAACGGGCTGAGACGGCGTTTGCCGCCCTTTTCCACCCGCAGTGCGACCTTGCGCTGGGTCTGAGGCGCTTTTCTGCGACGCACCTCAGACGACATATCATAAGCTGGCTGACCCATAGTTGATCTCCTCCTCTTACACTGAGCGGCGTCTTATCCGGCTCAGAGTTTCTCCAAAACGCGCAGATGAGCAGAACGGCTGCGCCGGTTCTCCTCCAGTTCCTGCTTGTCGGCCTCGATGGGCTTCCGGGTAATGAGCTTTGCCTTCGCCTTGCCGCCGCAGACGCAGACCGGGAACTCCGGCGGGCAGGTGCAGGCGGTGGACCAGCGGCGGAACTTGTTTTTCACCAGCCGGTCTTCCAGCGAATGGAAGGTGATCACACACAGCCTTCCGCCCGGGGCAAGGTGGTCGAAAATGGTATCCAGACCTTCCTCCAGAGCGTCCAGCTCGTGGTTGACCGCGATACGCAGCGCCTGAAACGTGCGCCGCGAAGGATTCTTGTTCTTGCGCCGCTCCGCAGGCGGCATGGCGCTGGCCACGATGTCGGCCAGCTGCAAAGTCGTCTCGATGGGGGCCGTCTCGCGGGCCTCCACGATGTGGCCGGCGATCTGCCACGCATAGGGCTCTTCGCCGTAGTCCCGCAGGATGCGGGAGATCTCTTCCCGGCTGGCGGTGTTCACGAGGTCTGCCGCCGTCTCGCCCTGCTGGCTCATCCGCATATCCAGCGGGGCGTCTGCCCGGTACGAAAAGCCCCGGGCCGCGTCGTCCAGCTGATGGCTGGAAACGCCGAGGTCCAGCAGCGCACCGTTTATCTTCTCGATGCCGAGGCTCTCGAGGGCTTGTCCGGCGTAGCGGAAGTTTATCTGCACCACCGTGGCCGGGAGCCCGGCCAGCCGTGCCCTGGCGGTCTGCACCGCATCGGGGTCCTGGTCGAGGGAGACGAGCCGCCCGCCTTTTGCGCCGTCCAGCCGGAGGGCGATCTGGCGGGAGTGTCCCGCGCCGCCTGCCGTGCCGTCGAGATAAGTGCCTGCCGGGTCGATGTTCAGTCCGTCGAGGCACTCGTTCAGAAGCACGGGGATATGCTCAAACGAGGCCGGGTCGAACTGTGCCAAATCTTCTGTCTGAGTCATCGCGCCCAGCCTCCTTTCGTTTCGTGTTCCGAGCCATCCGATACGCCGGACATCTCCCGGGGAGTTTGTCCCGTTTTTTGCTCTGTCATGATACCTGACGACTCTATTTTATTTTAGCAAATCGAAACGCCGAATGCAAGTTTTTTCCTGCGCTTTTTTCCTACAAAATGTTACAAAAAAAGCCCCTGCGAATCGTCATTTTTACTCGCAGGGGACTGTATTCAGGTCAGGAGCGGCTCATCACACGCCGCGGCGGGGGGTCTGGCGCAGGTTCGCGCGGACGTTTTTCACCTGGGCGGCGTTCTCAGACATCGTCTCCTCGGTGGTTTTCAGCATATTATCGCAGTAATCCGTGACCGTCTGGCGGACGGTGCGGGCCTCGGTCTGGGCAGCGGAGACGATCTCGGACGCACGCTGCTGGGCGGCGCGGACGATCTCGGCCTCGCTCACGAGGATGCGGGCGCGCTCTTCTGCCTTCTTGACGATGGCCTGTGCCTGCGCATTGGCCGACTCGATGAGCTGGGCGCGGTCGCCGACGATGGACTGGGCCTGACGCAGCTCCACGGGGAGGTTTGCGCGGATGTCATCGAGATAGTCCCGAATTTGTTCCACATCCACGATGCGCTTGCCGCCCGAAAGGGGCATTCCGGTGCTCTCTTCCAGCAGGTCTTCGATGGTATCCAAAAGCTCGTTGACGTTCATCACGCTTCTCCTTCTTCCTCTGCGGCGTCTGCCATGGGTCTCACATATTTCCAGAGCAGGACTTTGCCGTACTTATACTGCTTCTTCAGCTGTAAACCGCCCACTTCGGCGGGGAGGACGAGTTTCGTCTCGCTCTCGCAGATGACGATGCCGCCGGGGGCGACGCACTTATCCACGATGGGGAGGATATTTTCCAGCGTGCCGTTGTGGAAGGGCGGATCCAGCAGCACCAGATCGAACTGCTCCCGGCAGGCCGAGAGGAAGCGGGCCGCTTCGCCGATGTTGACGCGGCTGCGGTCGAAGACGCCGCAGTTCTTGCAGTTCTTCATGACGATGTTCACGGCCTCACGGTTCTCGTCCAGGAACACGCACCGGGCAGCGCCCCGGCTCAGCGCCTCAATGCCCAGCTGGCCGCTGCCTGCGTACAGGTCCAGCACACGGGCTCCGGGCAGGTCGAACTGGACGATGCTGAACATCGCCTCCTTCACCTGGTCGAGGGTGGGGCGGGTAATATCCGTGCCGGGCAGCGCTTCCAGCCGTCTGCCGCGGGCTTCTCCTGCAATGACTCGCATGGTTTTGGCCTCCTTCGGGTCTTTCCTGTTATCGTAACTTCATATTATCGTCATACCGCCGGTCTTTGTCAAGGGCAGCGTCATGATTCGTTGCGTTACGGTCATGAATGTGCTAAAATCATACCAGAACGCCGCTTTTTCGGGCGTACAAAAGGAGAGTATTTATCATGAAAGTCCTGCTCATCAACGGCAGCCCCCACGAGAAGGGCTGCACCTATACCGCACTGAGCCTCATCGCCGGGGAGCTGAACGCCGCCGGCATCGAGACGGAGATCTTGAACGTCGGCACAAAGCCCGTGGGCGGCTGCATCGGCTGCGGCGGCTGTGCTGCCGGCAAGGGCTGCGTCTTCGGCGGCGTGGTCAACGAGGCCATCGAAAAAGCCAAGACTGCCGACGCCTTCGTCTTCGGCACGCCGGTGCATTACGCTTCCGCCTCCGGCAACATGACCAGCTTCATGGACCGTCTCGCCTACGCGGGCGGCAGGTATCTGGCCTACAAGCCCGCCGCCATCTGCTGCTCGGCCCGCCGCGCCGGCACCACCAGCACCCTCGATCAGCTGGTGAAGTACCCCGAGTTCTTCCATATGCCGCTGGTGAGCGGCTCCTACTGGCCCATGGTCCACGGCTCGAACCCCGAGCAGGTACTGCAGGACGCCGAGGGCTGCGCCGTCATGCAGGAGCTGGGCCGCAACATGGCCTGGCTGCTCCAGTGCATCGAGGCCGGCAAAGCCGCGGGCATCCAGCACCCGGAGAATCCCCGCAGACCCATGACCAACTTTATACGTTAAACCTCTCAGTCAAAGCCTGACGGAGAGGTTTTCTCCAAAGGGCCGCGTTCCCGCCGGGAACGCGGCCCTTTCTTTCTGAAATTTTATTCAGAAACCGATAAAATCCGGCCCGGATTCTTTTTTCGTTCATAACTTTGTGGTAGCATAGGAACTAAAGTATTTTGCCACGGAGAACATTTGCCATGGAACACTACGATTGGAACGACGGCTGGCTCTTCACCCCGGTCTTTGACCCCGCCATCGTGCGGCCGGAATGCCCGGAGCTGACCCTTGAGCCGGTGCGCCTGCCCCACACGGTCAAGGCCCTGCCATACAATTACTGCAACGAGAACGACTACCAGAAGCTTTCGGGCTACCGGCGGGAGTTTTTTGCGCCCAAAGAATGGGAGGGCCGCACCGTTCTGCTCACCTTCGGAGCCGTGGCCCATGACGCCACGGTGTTCTGCAACGGGCGGCGGGTGTTCCACCACAGCTGCGGCTACACCGCTTTTACCGTCGATTTGACCAGTGCTCTTCATCTGGGTCAGAAGAACGTGGTGGCTGTCCGCTGCGACAGCCGCGAAGATTTGAATATCCCGCCCTTCGGCGGGCAGATGGACTTTCTGACCTACGGCGGCGTCTGCCGCGCCGTCTGCCTCGACGTGAAAGAGCCCGCCTACCTGCGGGACATCTTCATCGAGACGAAGGCCGAGGGCGATTTCCGCATTTACACGGCCACCGTGGGCGAGACCGTCGGCTGCACGTTACAGGCCGAGATACGCAGCCCCTCGGGCAGCCGGGCGTTCTACACCGGCGAACTGTCGCTGCCCATCACCGGCGCACTGAACAGCGTCCATCCGTGGAGCATCGAGCATCCCACCCTCTACACCCTGACCGTCCGGCTCATCCGTCCCGGCACCGGCGGCCTGCCCGACCGGGTCCTGGACGAGAAAAGCTGCCGGTTCGGCTTCCGCACCCTGCAGTTCGTGGCAGGCGGGCTCTACCTCAACGGCCAGCGGGTCGAGCTGCGGGGCCTCAACCGCCGCCAGAGCTACGCCTATCAGGGCTATGCCATGCCCGACAGCATCCAGCGGCTGGACGCTCAGCTCCTGAAAAAGCAGCTGGGCTGCAACGCCGTGCGCCTCACCACTCCCCCCAGCCCCGCCTTCCTCGATGCCTGCGACGAGCTGGGCCTTTTGGTCTTTGTGGAGATGCCCGGCTGGCAGCACGTCGGCGACGACATCTGGAAAGCGCAGGCTCTGCAGAACTGCCGCGAGATGGTCTGCCAGTGCCGCAGCCACCCCAGCATCTTTTTGTGGGGCGTGCGGGTCAGCGGCAGCGCCGACGACGAGAGCTTTTATAAGCGCACCAACGAGACGGTGCGCCGCCTCGACCCCACCCGCCCCACGGCTGGTACCCGCAGCACCCGCCGCAGCCAGCTTCTGGAAGATGTTTACGCCTATGCCGACTACTCCTACCACGGGCGCGGCGTCGGGTGCGAGGCCCGCACCGCCGTCACCCCCGACACCCGGAAAGGCTATCTCATCAGCGAGTTCGAGGGCGCCCAGTTCCCGGCCAAGCCCTTCGACGACGAGCCCCACCGCCTGGCGCAGGCCCTGCGCTACGCCGCCGTCCTCAACGACACCATCGCTCAGCAGGGCGTGGCGGGCAGCTTCGGCTGGTGCATGACCGACTACAACACCCACCGCGAATTCGGCAGCGGCGACCGCATCAGCTATCAGGGTGTGATGGACATGTTCCGCAACCCGAAGCTTTCTGCCGCCGTCTACGCCAGCCAGAAGACGCCCCGCTCCCCTTCCGACATCGTGCTCGAAATTTCATCCAGCATGGCGCTGGGCGACCATCCGGGCGGCTTTGCGGGGGCGTGCTGGGCGTTCACCAACGCCGAGAGCCTGCGGCTCTACCGGGACAACGACTTCGTAGCCGAGTTCACCCCCGACCGCCGGGGCCGTTTTGCGGCTCTGCCCCACCCGCCCATTGAGATACACGATTTCGTGGGCCTGCTGCTTGAAAAATACGAGGGCATCGACCGCACTGCCGCGCCGCAGGTAGCCGCCATCCTCAACGAGATGCGCCGGGACTCTATGGAGCTTTCACCCCTGTCCCGGGCGCGGATGTACTCACTGCGCCTGAGCTGGAACGAGCTGGTGCAGCTTTACTACAAATATATCGGTGTGCTGGGCAGCCCCGCCGCCGTTTACCGCTTCGAGGCCGTGTGGCATGGCCGGGCCGTCCGCACCGTCGTGAAGGAGCCGGTGCAGAGCGTCCGGCTGGAATGCACCGTCCACAATCCCATCCTGACCGACGGCCCCACCTGGGACTGTGCCGCCGTGAGCCTGCGGGCCATCGATCAGAACGGCAATCTCCTGCCCTACTGTGGTGAGGCCGTTCAGCTGAGCGTAGAAGGGCCGCTGCGCATCCTTGGCCCCAGCGTCGTCCCTCTGCGGGGCGGCATGGCAGGCACCTATCTCGCCACCACCGGCGAGGCCGGCCCGGCCAAGCTCCACTGCCGGATGGAGGGTGCCTTGGACACCGAAGTTTCCCTCACCATCCGCTGCCGGGAGGAGTGAGCGGCACTTAAACGCCGTCTCTTTACGATAGGTTTGCACTCTGTTCAAAATTTTCTCATGGTTGCATGGTATCCTGAGAGCAGAAAAATACAGAAGGGGCGGCGCACCCGCCCCTCTTTTATGAGGAAGGACGTTTATGAAAGAAAAGATACGCCAGTTCATGATAGGCCGCTACGGCACCGATGGTCTGAACCAGTTTTTGAACATCGCCTCTCTCGTGCTGATCCTGGTCTATATCCTCACCCGTCTGCCACTGCTGCTGTACGTTGGCGTGGTGCTGCTGGGCTTCTGCTACTACCGGATGTTCAGCCGCAACATCTCCAAGCGCACCGAAGAAAATTATAAATACTACGCCGTGAAGGACCGCATCCGCAATAAGTTCAGCGGCCTGAAGGACCAGTGGGACAACCGCAAGCTCTACCACTATTACCGCTGCCCCCAGTGCCGCCAGAAGCTGCGCGTTCCCCGGGGCCGGGGCCGCATCCAGATCTCCTGCCCCCGCTGCGGCACCCAGTTCATCAAGAAGAGCTAACGTATGTTTGGATATGTCATCCCGAATCAGGCCGCGCTGGACGACGAGGCCAAGGCCCGCTACCGCACGGCCTACTGCGGCCTCTGCCGCCGCATCGGTGCGCTCCACGGCCTGCGGGGCCGTCTGACGCTGAGTTACGATTTGACGTTCTTGGATCTGCTGCTTTCCAGCCTCTACGAGGGCGAAAGCGAGTGCGTCACCGGCAGCGGCCACTGCCCCATCCACCCCATCCGGAAGATAAATTGGCGGCACAGCGGCCCCACCGACTACTGCGCCGATATGAGCGTGGCGCTCCACTACTATAACGCCGCCGATAAATGGAACGACGACCACAGCCTGCTGGGCCTCGGCTTCGAAAAGCTGCTGGACTCCCCTGCTCAGACCGCCGCACAGCGCTGGCCCCGACAGTGCAACGCCATCCGCACCTGCCTCGACCGGCTGACTCAGCTGGAAGCCGACGGCAGCGAGGACCTCGACGCTGTGGCGGGCTGCTTCGGCGAACTGATGGCCGAGCTGTTCGACTATAAGCAGGACCACTGGTCGCCGGAGCTGCGGAGCATCGGCTTCCATCTGGGCAAATTCATCTACCTGCTGGACGCCTACGATGACCTGGCACGGGACGAGAAAAAGGGCGCATACAATCCGCTGCGCTCCCTCAGCCGTCAGCCCGGCTATGAGGAAGAGATGCGGGACATCTTCGAGCTGCTGTTGGCCCGGTGCGCCAGAAGCTTCGAGCGTCTGCCCTGCGTAGAGGACGCGGACCTTCTGCGGAACATCCTGTATTCCGGCGTGTGGCTCAAATACAACTGCAAGCAGGCCAAAGAAGCCCAGAAAAAGTAACCAATTCCGCCCAAAAGGCGGATTTTGTCTTGATTTTGCAGGCACTGTCCTGTAGACTGTAATATTGTATGGAACGAAAAGGCCGCGCATGGCCTGAGAGACGTGAGGAAGTAGACCCATGAGAGATCCCTATGAGGTGCTGGGCATCCAGCGCGGCGCAACCGACGACGAGATAAAGAAAGCCTACCGTGCCAAGTGCAAGCGCTGGCACCCCGACCTGAACCCCAACGACCCCACCGCCGAAGAGCACTTCAAAGAGGTGCAGGCAGCTTACGACGCCATCACCAAGGGCGACACCGGCCCCCAGATGGGCGGACAGCCCGGCGGCGGTTACGGCTACGGCCAGCAGGGTTATTATCAGGGCGGCTACCAGCAGGGATACGATCAGGGCTACAGCCAGAATGGCTGGCAGCAGGGCGATTTCGGCTTCGGGTTCGACCCGTTTGGTTTCGGATTTGGTTTTGGCGGCTACCAGCAGCAGAGCGGGGCCAGCTACTCCGGCTCTGACAGCCCCGAGATGCAGGCGGCCCGCAACTTTGTGGCCAATGGCCGCTACGCTGAGGCCCGCCGGGTGCTGGACAGCATGAACAGCCGCTCAGCGCGGTGGTACTACCTCTCCTCGCTGGCCAATCAGGGCCTCGGCAACAGCATCGACGCGCTGCAGGACGCCCGCCGCGCCGTTCAGCTGGACCCCAACAACACCGAGTACCAGATGCACCTGCGCCGGATGCAGAATCCCGGCCAGACCTACCGCACCCAGACCACCTACGCCCAGCCCGGCGGGCTGATGCGCTGGTGCTGGAGCATGATTTTGCTCAATCTGCTCTGCAACTGCTGCTGTGGCGGCGGCTGGGGCTGGCGGTTCCGGATGTAACTAAAAAACGAAGGAGCATTGCTAATGCAGTGCTCCTTCGTTTTTTAGCGTTCGGCCAGTCTCGCAATTCCGAGGCCATCCTTCACTTCGACCTCAACAGCAGAATCCCGAGATTCATCTTCATAGCTAAGCAGCATCCACCTGTTCCAATAAAGTTGGTATCTCCTCTCTATCGGCCTTGCTCCGTTCATGAGGTCCTCTTCAAAAAACAAAAATCCATTTTCATCTGTGGCCATTTTATAGAAATTTTCCTTTTCTTCCTCCAGTTCATTTGGGTGCTCTATGTAGGCTTTCAGCTTTGTATTCGGCAGAGGATAATCGTCTCCCGCCCATACGAGCACCCGGAATTCCTCGTCCTCCGACTCTTCTTTTGTCTCCCGCATGGAAACATAAGCTCCTTCCCATCCGTCCTTTTTTCCTCCGGCTACAACTTGAAGGGAGTAGGGTGAAACATAGGGACTGTAACCGTCCGCTTCTACCGCATAGTAGTATATCCCGGGCTGCAATTTTTCAAACACCATCGGTTTCGATAACTGCCCTCGTTTCATCTGTACAATTTTCCGCGTTTCGGCATCCAGAAGCGATATGATTACCTGATGCTTGCTAAGGTCATAGTAGTTATACAGCACCATATCGCTGCTGTCACCCAAGTATTTTGCCTTGGAGCAAAACAAAAAGGGGGATGCGGTTATCTTGAATTTGTCCTCAGCACACGGTTGGATCTTCTCTCTATCAAATTCGAAGTCCAGCTTTTCAGCTTTCGGTATGGGTTTCCGACCCTTGTCCCACGTTACATAGAGAATGATGTCCACCTTTTCCCCCATCCGATGATAAATAAGGCTTCCCGGCACATAGTTGATGCCGTACACCTTGAATTCCCCATCACTCTCCTCTACGTCCTCATTTTCTCTTTGGTTCGCCGCCTCGTCATATACGATGTCCGCTATACTGCCGGGCGCGGAGATCTCATTTTCCACCTTTTCATAACTATCGTAGAAATTGATGTTTGGCACCTCGTAATAGTGAAGCTTGCAGTATTCTCCGTAACAAAAAAAGATAATTGCAACTACCAAAAACAGTTCTCCTGCACACCGCTTCAGAGGCTTTTCTTCCTCCTTATCATTCTCCGAATCCTTATTCTCCTGAAAGAGCTGAGCGATTGCCACGACTGCAGCAATCCCCATGATCACCGATGTTGTAGAGTTATAGATCGTAAGCATTCCTTTTGCAAACACCGGATCTATAGAATCACGAAGGAAATCCATCATCATCCCCAGCATCTTCATTCCCCCTTTTTATTTTTTTCGTCCGTGACTCTATAATAAACATTTTCCCGACACATTTCAAGGGGTTTTTTGTAGTTTTTGCCATAATCTTTTCGTGGATATTTTTCTTATATATACATCATGCACAATTTTATTTGAAATAAACTAGTATACATAACAGATTGCGTGTGTTTTTTCCAAAATTTGTTTTCGTGTGTACACGCAAAAAAGAGTGCCACCGCACGATTCCTCGTGCAGCGGCACTCTCATTTCATTTTACTTTTTTCAGAACAGCACCCTTTAGCTGATGACGATGGTCCGTGTGATCTTCTCACAGGAATAGTTGCCGGAGACTGTTGCCGTCTGGGTGTAGATACCCGGCTGCGTCGGGAACTCCGTGGACTTGCTGCTGAACAGGCCCTTCTTTTTATAAGTACAGGTGACCTTGGCATTATCGACCACCATGCCGTCCGACTCCAGCAGAGCGCCGACATTGTGTGCCTCAGCCTCGGCCAGCGTCATCCCGGCGGGCAGGTCTTCGGCCCAGTAGAGGCGGACGCCCTCGGTCTTGGGCTTTATCTTGAACATGGCCACACCGGCGGTGTTCAAATCGCCGGATTCCAGCGCCACGGCACCCGCGACATAGCTGCCCGAATCCACGGGCTGTTCATCCAGATAGATACGGCTGAACGCGCCCTCGGGAAGGTAGCGGCGGATGAGCTCGAGGGAGAGCTTCAGGCCCATGGACATATCTTTCAGGGTGGGGATATAGAATTTCAGGGTATCCATCACCTTGACGACCTCATCGGCCACGCCCAGCAGCACACTGACGTCGTTGCCGTCGATGAGCTGTTTGACATAGGCGTAGACATTGAACTCTTCTACCTGATCAGGGGTCTTGGACATCTTGCGGGGCAGGGGTATCATCTTGAGCAGGGTGCGGAGCTTATCGGAGAGCACGAGGGTGACGTAGCCCTTGGCTTCGCCCTTGACGCCCAGCACCACGCCGATATACTGCGCGTCCGCCGGGCGGGTGACTACCGACAGCTCGAACGGGGAGCCATAGACCAGCTTTCCGGCAGCCTGCAGACGAATGGAGACGACTTCATTCGTCTCTTCCAGCCGGGTCTGAGAGGCGCGGGGCAATTCGGTCTCTGCCGAGGCGGCCAGCACCGGGGTCATCATGCTCAGCATGAGGGCTGCTGTGAGAAGCAGCGAAAGCAATCTTTTGGCCTTCATATGGACAAACCTCCTGTATTCATCATCTTCAGCCGGGCGGGCCGCGCAGGCCGACACTCCGGCTGATATGATTTTACCGCAAATCCCTGCTGTGGTCAATGACGGGATTCAAGCGCATCCGCTTACGAAAAGGCCGCCGCCTCGGAAGGGCAGCGGCCTCAGGAAATTTTATCGCAGCATCACAGGATGCGCACCCGGACGACGGCGGGGATAGCCGAGAGCTTCGCGGCCAGTGCATCATTCACGGCACCGGTGGCGTCCAGCATGGTGTAGGCCATGTTCTTCTTGCTCTTGTTCACCATGTTCTCGATGTTCAGGCCCGCCTCCGTGGTCAGGGCGGTGATCTGGCTGATCATGCCCGGCTCGTTCTTGTGGATGATGCAGATGCGCTTGCCGCCGGCGCGGGGCTGATGCACCTCGGGCATGTTCACCGAGTGGGTGATGTTGCCGTTCTTGAGGTAGTCGCTGAGCTCCTGGGCGGCCATGACCGCGCAGTTGTCCTCGGCCTCCGGGGTGGAAGCGCCCAGATGAGGCGTGCAGATGACACCCGGACGACCCAGCAGAGCTTCCGTGGGGAAGTCGGTCATATAGCCGGACACTTTGCCGGTATCAAGGGCTTCCAGCAGGGCGTCGGTGTTCACCAGCTCACCGCGGGCGTAATTCAGCAGCTTGACACCGTCCTTGCAGAGGGCCAGCGTCTGGGTATTGATGGTGTCCTTGGTGGTGGGCAGATACGGCACATGGATGGTGATGTAGTCGCAGAGGGGCAGCATATCATTCAGGTTGACGCAGTGGTGGACCTGACTGCTCAGGTTCCACGCAGCATCAATGGAGATATAGGGGTCATAGCCGTAGACTTCCATGCCCAGCTCGATGGCGCAGTTGGCAACGCGGGAACCGATGGCACCCAGGCCGATGACGCCGAGGGTCTTGCCCTTGATCTCGTTGCCCACGAACTGCTTTTTGCCCTTCTCCACGCTCTTTGCCATGGCGGGGTCGCCGGCAAGACCCTGAGTCCACTGGGCGGCAGCAGCCACATTGCGGCTGCCCGCGATGAGCATACCGATGACCAGTTCCGCCACAGCGTTGGCGTTGGCACCGGGCGTGTTGAACACCACGATGCCCTGCTCACTGCACCGGTCGAGAGGAATATTGTTGACACCGGCACCGGCACGGGCAATGGCCAGCAGGTTGTCATTGAAGGTGGTGTTCAGCAGGTCGGCGCTGCGGACAAGGATGCCGTCGGGGGCGTCGGCGTCCACCGAGACATCGAACAGGTTTTTGTTCAGCTTTGCCAGACCTACCGGGCTGATGGCGTTCAGGGTTTTGATGGTGAACATACTTTCCTATCTCCTATACACAAAAACTCATGCATTCTCTTTGCGGAACTTCTCCATGAAGTCTACAAGCTTGTCGATGCCCTCGGCTGGCATTGCGTTGTAGATGGAGGCGCGCATACCGCCCACGAGGCGGTGACCCTTCAGGTTGACGAAACCGGCGTCTGCGGCCTCGGCGCAGAACTTCTTGTCGAGGTCAGGGTCAGGGCTGGTGAAGGTGACGTTCATGGTGCTGCGGTAGCGGTGCTCCACGGGATTATTGAAGAAGTCCTGACCATCGAGGTAGTCGTACAGGACCTTGGCCTTGGCCTCGTTGATCTTCTGCATATTGGCAAGACCGCCGATGTCGTTTTCCAGATACTTGAGCACCAGACCAGTCATGTAGATGCACCAGCAGGGCGGCGTATTGTACATACTATCCTTGGCCAGCAGGGTGGTGTAGTTCATCATGGTGGGTACATTGTCGGCAGCGTGACCCAGCAGGTCGTCCCGGACGATGGCGATGGCCATGCCGGCGGGGGCGACGTTCTTCTGGACGCCGAAGTAGATGCAGCCGTACTTGGTGACGTCTACGGGCTTGGAGAGGATCATGGAGCTCATATCCGCCACCAGCGGCACACCCTCCACCTGAGGCACCTCGACATACTGGGTGCCGAAGATGGTGTTGTTCTGGCAGATGTGGATGTAGCTTGCATCCTTGTCGTAGTTGATGGCGTTCACGTCCGGGATGTAGGTGAAGTTCTTATCCTTGCTGGACGCGACGATTTTGGCCTCACCGAACTTTGCAGCTTCCTTTGCGGCCAGGTTGGAGAAGTTGCCGGTGACGATGTAGTCGGCCTTGCCGGTGGTCATGAAGTTCAGCGGCACCATGGCGAACTGCTGGGTCGCGCCGCCCTGGAAGAAGCCGACCTTATAATTGTCGGGAATGTTCATCACCCGGCGCAGAGTGGCTTCGGTGTCGGTGATGATGGCGTCGAACCACTTGCTGCGGTGGCTCATCTCCATCACGCTCTGGCCGCTTCCGCCGTATTCGAGCAGCTCTGCCTGAGCCTGCTTGAGCACCTTTTCGGGCAACATGCTGGGACCTGCGCTGAAATTATAAACTCGTGCCATGACAGATTCTCTCCTTTTCCTCTATCTGACGGCCCGTTCGGGCGTTGTGCTCTGGATTTGTCCGTAGTATAATGGTTTTGAGGGGTGCAAAACAAGAGCATCTTTGCACAAAGTTGAGCCGTCAAAGCACGGGCGGGCGCACGAAGCGCACAAATGTCCTCGTGCAGAGGACGTTTTTGAAGACATTTGTAAAACAGATAGTGGAGAGCCGCATGGCTGCTGGGTTTTCTGCTCTTGTCCTTTTTCCTGATTTTTGGTACAATGTCAGTATCTAAGACAAATGTAAAATCAAGTTTTTTACTCAAAAAGGAGAGATGGCCCCCATGTATGGCATTCCGGACAGGCTGAAAGCCCTTTCGGCGGCGGAGGAACAGGTGCTTCTGGCCCTGTGGGACTGCAAACCGCCCGTGTCGCGGCGGGACATCGGTGCGCGTCTGGCCGAAAAAGGCTGGGCCGCCGCCACCGTGCTGAACTTTTTATACCGGCTGGAAGAGAAGGGCTGGGTCACCTGCACCAAAGAGCAGAACCACAACCTCTACGCCCCCACCGTCACCCGCCGGGCCTACGGCGTCTACACCATGCGCCAGCGGCTGGACACCGTCTTTGGCGGCGACCTCGCACAGGCCGTGCGGGCGCTGGTGAGCGAGAGCGGCTGCTCCCAGAGCGAGCTGGAACAGGCCATCGCTGTACTGAACGAAAAGCACGCAGAATCGGAAGAATATGACCTGTATGACCCGTACGGTTAAACCTCTCAGTCTCGCTGCGCTCGCCGGCTTCCCTGTTAGGGGAGTCCTTGGCAGGCCGCTCAACTCGTACTGGATGAAAATGCACTGCCATCCGTAAGGCAATGGACCCTGCGGTCTGGTTTCAGGAGGATATGATAATGGATTGCAAACTTCGCGCCAAAAACTGCGGCGGCTGCCCGATGCTGGCCACCGAATACGCCGCACAACTCAAAAAGAAAGAGGCCGACGTCCGCGCCCTGCTGGGCAAATACGGCCCTGTCTCCCCCATCCGAGGGATGGAAACGCCCTACCACTACCGCAATAAAGTGATTTCCACCTTTGCCCCCGCTGCCGGTGGAAAACTCACCTCCGGCATCTACGCGGCTCGCACCCACAAGGTGCTGCCGGTGGAGAGCTGCCTTTTGCAGGACGAGGTACTGGACAAGGTGATGCTGGCCGTCCGCGCCGCCGCCAACGCCTGCCGCTACCAGCCCTTCAACGAGGACAAAGGCACCGGCCTGCTCCGCCACTGCCTGCTCCGCCGGGGCGTCGCCACCGGTCAGGTGATGGTGGTGCTGGTCACGGCCCAGCCCGTGCTGCCCGGCGCGAAGAGCTTCGTGAAAGCCCTGCTGGCCGAGGCCGAAAAGCGAGGCGTCCCCGTCACCACCGTCGTACAGAACTACAATCCCCGCCGCACCAGCGTCGTTTTGGGCGAGGACGAAAAAGTCCTCTACGGCAAGGGCTTCATCCTCGACACCCTCTGCGGCAAGACCTACGCCCTCAGCCCCCGCAGCTTCTATCAGGTGAACCCCGTCCAGACCGCCGTGCTCTACGGGCTGGCCGTCGATGCCGCCCACCTCACCGGCAAAGAAGTCGTCCTCGACGCCTACTGCGGCATCGGCACCATCGGCCTGACGGCCTCTGACAAGGCCCGGCAGGTGGTGGGCGTGGAAGTGAACCGGGACGCCGTCCGGGACGCCATCGGCAACGCGAAGCACAACGGCGTAAAAAACGCCCGCTTCTTTGCCGCTGACGCCACCGCATGGATACGGGAAGCCGCCGACGCGGGCCAGAAGGCCGACGTCGTCTTCATGGACCCGCCCCGGGAAGGTTCGACGCCCGCCTTCATCGAGAGCGTGGCCCGCATGGCCCCCAAACGCATCGTCTACGTCAGCTGCAACCCCGAGACGATGGCCCGCGACCTCGCTCTCCTGACCCAGAAAGGCTACCGCGCCGAGGGCTTCACGCCGGTGGATATGTTCCCCCACAGCGCACACTGTGAAGTGGTCGGGTCGCTGGTTCGTGTAAAATAAAAGAGGAAAAAGATATGGCATCGTTTTCTGGCATCAAGAACACCCTGCTGGCTGAGCAGGTGGAAGAGCAGCTGTACGAGTACATCACAAAGCTGCCCCTGAAGGCAGGCGACAAACTGCCCAACGAATTCAAGCTGGCGGAGATGTTCGGGGTAGGCCGCAGCACAGTGCGGGAAGCCGTAAAGCTCCTGGTCTCCCGGAACGTCCTCGAGACGCGGCGCGGCTCCGGCACCTATGTAAAAGACCTCGTCCCCACTGACCTCGACCCTTTGAATCTGCGCAACGTAGAAGATAAGGTCACCCTGGCCATGAATCTGGTGGACCTGCGCCTCATCCTGGAGCCGGGCATCGCCGAGCTGGCAGCCTACAACGCCACCGACGAAGAGATCGAACATCTGAAAGACCTGTGCGACACTGTGGAATATAAGATAGAGCATGACCTCTATTACATCCAGGACGACATCGATTTCCACACCTACATCGCCCGGTGTAGCAAGAACAAGGTGGTGGAGCAGATCATCTCCATCATCGAGACTGCGGTGCTGATGTTCGTGAACCTGACCCACCGCCGCCTGCGGCAGGAGACCATCATCACCCACCGCGCCATCACAAAATCCATCGCCGAGCACGACCCCGTGGGGGCGCGCAGCGCCATGACGATGCACATTTCCTATAACCGGGCCGCCATCAAGGAGATCTACGATGCACGAAACCGGGATCTGGAAAATCAGGAACAATGACACTGCAGAGAGGTGCTACGGCACCTCTTTTTTGATTTTCAAGCTGCCGTTTTGCGGCAAAAGTTGTCTGACTGATTTTGCAAAAAAGTTTACATTTTCGATTTAATTCGTTCACGCGACGAAATTTTCCTTCATTTTTGAGCAGAATGCACAATCAAAAAATCGCGTAATGTGGGAAAAGTAGAAGCTTCCGGAAACAACTTGCTGTGAAAATCCGGAAGTGGTATCATGAAGCCAGAAAAAGTCGTGCGACAATTTTCCTGTTCAAAGCATCGAGAAAAGGAGAAAACAATGAAGTTGAAAACCGGTATCATCGGCTGCGGAAAGGTCGGCGATTTCCATGCAAAGGCATACGCCCAGCTGGAGAACAGCGAGTTCACTGCCGTGTGTGACGCCAATCTGGAGCGTGCAAAAGCCTTCGCAGAGCGATACAATGTCCACGCCTACTCGGACATTGCGGAGATGATCCAGAAAGAACATCTGGACGTCGTCAGCGTCTGCACCCCGCACCCCATCCACTGCGACCCCGCTGTGACCGCAGCGGAGAACGGCTGCAACGTCCTCATCGAGAAGCCTCTGGCTTCCAGCCTCGCTGACTGCGACCGCATCATCGAGGCAGGCGACAAGAACCACGTCACCATCGGCACGATGGTGCAGCGCCGCTTCTACCGCCCCTGTATGCGCATCCACGAGGCCATCGAGGCCGGCAAGATCGGCAAGCCGGTGCTGGGCATGGTCACCATGCTGGGCTGGCGTGATAAGGCCTACTACGACAGCGACGCATGGCGCGGCACCTGGAAGGGCGAAGGCGGCGGCGTTCTGGTCAACCAGGCACCCCATCAGCTCGACCTGCTGCTGTGGTACATGGGCGACGTCGATGAAGTGTACGGCGTCTGGAAGAACCTGAACCACCCCTACATCGAAGTGGAAGATACCGCCGTGGCCGTCGTCAAATTCAAGAGCGGCGCCGTGGGCAACATCGTGGTCAGCAACAGCCAGAACCCCGCCCTCTACGGCAAGGTACACGTCTTCGGCGAGAACGGCGCAGGCGTGGGCGTCCAGACCGACGGCGGCGCAATGTTCATCGCCGGTATGTCCACCATCACCGAGCCGCCCTACAACGACCTGTGGACCGTTGAGGGCGAGGCCGACAAGCTGGAGGACTGGAAGAAGGGCGACTGCGATTTCTTCAACAGCGTGGACTCCATGTACTACTATCATCAGGAGCAGATCAAGGACTTCCTCCACGCCGTGGAGACCCACACTAAGCCCTTGGTGGACGCCCGGGACGGCCGCAAGACCGTGGAGCTGTTCGAGGCCATCTACCGCAGCACCCAGACCAACTCCGTCATCAAATTCCCCATCCGCTGAGATGGGCAAAAAGGAGTGCTGCTGCTTATGAAGACCTCTTATAATGAAGCCTGCGCCCGCGACTGCTCTACTCTGGAAAAGGATCTCGCCCTCTGTGAGAAAGCCGGCTTCGATTACATCGAAATACGACTTGATCTGCTCCGGGGCTGGCTCAAGGAGCACACGGTAGAGCAGCTCAAGGAATTTTTCGAAACGCATCGGCTCAAGCCCCACGCCATCAACGCCGTCTATCTGCATCAGGGGATGCTGCCGAACGAAACGCCCGACTGGGACGACCCCGCCATGCAGGACTTCAAGCTGGCCTGTGAGGTGGGCAGCGCCATCGGCAGCGGCTACGTCATCATCGTGCCGCCCCTCGACCCCAGCGGGGTGTTCACCGGCGATGCAGCCGCCGCAGAGCAGGAGTGCATCCGCATCCTGAAAAAGCTCTCGGCGCTGGCCCGGCCCTACGGCATGAAGCTCTGCTTCGAGCTGGTTGGCCTGCGCAAGAGCTGTGTGCGCAGCATCGAGGCCGCCGACCGCATCGTGCGGGCCGTGGACGAGGACAACGCAGGCTTCGTGTTCGATTCCTACAACATCCACCTCAACGGTCACTGCAACGATTTCAGCGCCATCAAAAACGTGCAGCCCGAAAAGATCTTTGCCGTCCACCTGATGAGCGCCGACAACGTCCCCGAAAGCGAGATGGGGCAGGACAAGCGCTGCTTTGCCGGCACCGGCGTCGTGGATACCGACGCCTTCTTACAGACGCTCCGGGCCTGCGGCTACGACGGCATGGTCTCGGTGGAGACCTTCCGCCCCGAATACTGGGCCAAGACCCCTGAGTGGGTCATCGAGAACGCCTATCGTACGACCTATGCCGCACTGGAAAAGAACCAGTGCCTGTAAGCTTAAAAGGAGTACATTATGTCACCTCTACATTTTGTGATCATGCTGATCATCGCGATCATCATCCTGACCGTTCTGACACTGAAATTCAAGATGCACCCGGTCATGGTCCTGTTCCTTACCGCCACCTTCTGCGGTCTGGCCTCCGGCAAGACCCTTGTAGACACCTTTGCTGCCATTACCAAATACTTCGGCTCGACCTTAGGCTCCATTGGTGTTATGATTATTTTTGGTGCAGTCATTGCATCGGGCATCAATGACACCGGCGCTGCCACCAGCATGGTCAACTTCTTCATCAAGAAGTTCAAGGGCAAGTGCCTTGAGCTGGCACCGTCCCTGACCGGCTTCATCATGAGCATCCCCGTTTTCGGCGACATCGCCATCATCCTGAACGCCCCCATCTCCGCCATCCTTGCCAAGCGCAAGAAGCTGGGTATGCAGCAGGTCGCTCCCTTCGTTAACCTCGGCCTGACTCTGACCCACGGTCTGGTGCCTCCCACCCCCGGCATCCTGGCAGTGGCCATCCTGCTGGGCGCTGACATCGGCACCGTCATTATCATCGGCCTCATCTGCTCCGTCATCTCCTTTGCCGTGTGTTACCTGGGCCTGCGCCCTGTCTACGCCAAGGGCGAGTACGTTGCTCCCCTGCCCCAGTACACCGAGGGCATCGAGGCTGTGGAGGACACCAACGATGTAAACGCCCTGCTCATCAAGGAGGACAACACCCCCAGCGCCGGCGCTTCCTTCCTGCCCCTGCTTCTGCCTGCCGTGATGATCGCCATCGGCTCCATCGGCAAGCTGTTCACCGCAGAAGGCTCTGCCGCCTACAACTTCTTCAACACCTTCGGCAACACCGTTCTGGCTCTGTTCATGGGCATCATTGCTGTCGGCTGCCTGATCTGCGGCCGCAAGGACAAGGTCGTCAAGAAAGCCAATGCTGACGGCACCGGCTGCAAGCTGACCGAGAAGAGCTCCTGGTTTGAGATCGTCATGAACAACTGGGTGGGCCGCGCCCTCCAGATCGCCATCGGCGCTCTGCTCATCACCGCTATGGGCGGTGCCATGGGCGGCATCCTCCGCGAGAACGAAGCCATCGCCACCATCGGCGGCATGATCGCCGAGAGCAGCTTCCCCGCCGTTCTGGTGCCCTTTATCATGGCAGCCATCCTCATGACCGTCTGCGGTTCCATGACCACCGCCGCCATGACTGCTGCAGGTCTGATGGGCGGCCTGATGACCGTTCTGGGCCTCGACCCCGTCCTGACCACTCTGGCCATCGGCGCCGGCTCCATGGTCGGCTGGCACGTCAACAACAGCGGCTTCTGGATCTTCACCTCCCTGTACGGCTTTGACACCAAGCAGGGCCTGAAGTACTTCACCACCACCAACGCCCTCGGCGGCATCGTGGCCTTCATCGTGCTGGTCATCATCCACGCAGTCGGCCTCGTCTAAAATATCATTCGCACACACCAAATATCATGGAAGATACAGGGATTTGTTATGGAACTCACTAGTCAAAAAATGCGCAAGCTGGCTCCCGAGCTGGACCCGCTCCGTCTGGGTACCGGTTGGACGCCGGATGAACTTTCCAAGCCTCAGATCATCGTAGAAAGCACCTTTGGCGACAGCCACCCCGGCAGCGGCCATCTGGACAAGCTGGTCAACGCCGCCTGCAAGGGCGCAGCCGAGGCCGGCGGCCACGGCGCCCGGTACTTTGCCACCGACATCTGCGACGGCGAGAGTCAGGGTACCGACGGCATCAACTTCAGCCTCGCCAGCCGCGAGATGATCGCCAATATGATCGAGATCCACGCCAACGCGACCCCCTTTGACGGCGGCGTCTATATTTCCAGTTGTGACAAGGGTATGCCCGCGAACCTCATGGGCCTGGCCCGGGTGAACATCCCCTCGGTGGTGGTCACCGGCGGCACCATGCACGCAGGCCCGGAGCTGCTGACGCTGGAGCAGCTGGGTATGTACAGCGCAAAGTATGAGCGCGGCGAGATCGACGAAGCAAAGCTCAACTGGGCCAAGCAGAACGCCTGCCCCAGCTGCGGCGCCTGCAGCTTCATCGGCACCGCCTCCACCATGCAGATCATGGCTGAGGCTCTGGGTCTGGCCCTGCCGGGCAGCGCCCTGCTGCCGGCCACCAGCCCCGACCTGGTGGAGTACGCCCGCCGGGCCGGCTATCAGGCCGTCGTCCTCGCAAAACAGGGCCTGCGCCCCAGCGACATCGTGACGATGGACAGTTTCGAGAACGCTATCATGGTCCACGCGGCCATCTCCGGCTCCACCAACGCCCTGCTCCATCTGCCTGCCATCGCCCATGAATTTGGCATCTCCATCGACGGCGACACCTTTGACCGTCTCCACCGCGGTGCAAAGTACCTGCTGGACATCCGCCCGGCCGGCCGCTGGCCCGCAGAGTTCTTCTACTATGCCGGCGGCGTGCCTGCCATCATGGAGGAGATCCGGGATGTGCTCCATCTCGACGCCATGACCGTCACCGGCAAGACGCTGGGCGAGAATCTGGACGAGCTGAAGGCGAACGGCTTCTACGAGCACTGCCAGCAGCTGCTGGACGAGGCGAATGCCCGCTGCGGCATCAAGCTGACCCGCGCCGACATCATCCGCCCGGCTTCCGACCCCATCGGCACCGACGGCAGCATCGCCATCCTGAAGGGCAACCTTGCCCCGGAGGGCGCGGTCATCAAACACACCGCCTGCCCTAAGGAGATGTTCCAGGCTGTGCTCCGCGCTCGCCCCTTCGACAGCGAAGAGGAATGTCTGGACGCCGTGCTCCACCACAAGGTGGAAAAGGGCGACGCCGTCTTCATCCGCTACGAAGGCCCTCAGGGCAGCGGCATGCCGGAGATGTTCTACACCAGCGAGGCCATCAGCTCGGACAAGGAGCTGGGCCGCAGCATCGCCCTCATCACGGATGGCCGCTTCTCCGGTGCATCCACCGGCCCCGTCATCGGCCACTGCAGCCCTGAGGCCCAGACCGGCGGCCCCATCGCTCTGGTGGAAGAGGGCGACCTCATCGAAATCGACATCCCCGCCCGCAAGCTGAACATCATCGGCATCAAGGGGGAGCGCAAGTCCCCCGAAGAGATCGACGCCGTGCTGGCCCAGCGCCGCGCTGCATGGAAGCCGAAGCCCCGCCGTTACAAGCGCGGCACCCTGCGGCTGTTCAGTGAGCACGCCGCCAGCCCCATGAAGGGTGCCTACCTCGAGTATAACGACTAAGCTATTTTCTCATTTTCAAAACCTCCATCCTCTGCTTTGCAGAAAACCGCCCGGACGATGAGCGTCCGGGCGGTTTTCCTTTTATATTCTTTTATTCTTACAGCCCGAACAGGGCCAGCAGGCGGTGCCACAGGCGGACGAAGAAGTTTCCCTCCGAGGCAGTGTCTGCCGCTGTCTCCACCGGAGCCATTTCGGCGGGCGTCTCGGCGGTCTTGTAGAGGAACTTCACCCGGCTGGACGCACCCTCGGGTACACCGGCAAAGCTGGTGTAGTCGGCGAGGCGGCCGGTCATCTCTTCCACCACAGTCTGCAGGGCGTGGAGCTGGTCGGCATCCAGCGCACCGGTAAGCTGAGAAATGCCCTCGTCGTTGAACTGCACGAGGCCGCCGCTGAGCTGGTCGGTGCCGTTCTGGAGCTGGAGCACACCGTCATACAGGGCGGATGCGCCGCCGGCCAGCTGAGCGCTTCCGTCCTTGGCGGCGTGTGCTCCGTCAGCGGCCGCAGCCACGCCGTCGGCGTACTGGCCGACGCTGGACACGAAGAACTGTATCTGGCCCAGATTTTCTTTCAGGGCGCGGACGCTGGCCATATCCTCGCTGTTGGCGGTCTGATAGACCAGCTCGTCGTGGATCTTCTGCTGGGCGCCGCTGTCGGTGAGCTTTTTCAGCCAGCCCATGATGAAATCGGGCGAGAAGCTCTGCATCAGGCGCAGAGCGGCCTCAAGGTCGTGGTCGGTCCTGGTGGCCGCGAGGTAGAGCGCGATGTCCAGCTGGCTGGCCTTGAACTGCGGAGCCTGCTCCCAGATGGTGCGCACCATCTTTTTGCGGCCCGCCGCCAGCGTCTTGTCGCCCAGCGAGAGGATGTCGTCAATGACAGCTTCATACGTATCCCACGTCATGGGGGTGTCGATGAGGCCGTTCTCCATGAGGGTCTGGTTGGCGGAGTCCAGCACGCCGTCGGCCACCTGCTGTGCGCCGGAAGTCAGTGCGGCGTTGTTGGACGTCAGGGTGTCCAGCCCTTCCGTCAGCTGTCCGAGGCCGCTGTCCAGCTGGTTCGCACCGTCCAGCAGAGCCAGCGAACCGGCGGCAAGCTGTGCCGCACCCGCTTTCAGCTGCGATGCACCGTCCAGCAGCTGGTTCATGGCATCATTCAGTGCCGCGATGCCGTCGGTCAAATCGTTGAGGCTGTCGAGGTCGAAGACCTCATCCCCCTGCCCCAGTGCCTCGGCGCTCGCCGCGCAGGCCAGCAGGATTTGAGGCGCCGTCAGCGACTCCACGTCGGCCTCCACGGTCACGCTGTCCTGTAAGTACTCGGCGACGCCGTTCACCTGTTCGGGAAGCAGGCCGTCGAGGGAATCTTTCACGCCCGGCAGGGTGACGAAGGCCGCGACGCTGCTCTTGGCCGCACTTTCCAGCAGGCCGTTCACGGCGTTGACGTTGCTGGCGTCATCGCCCAGCACGACGCCCACCGCCGTGACCAGCGGGGTGACGATGGTGCGCTCTTTGCCGTTCACGGTCACCTTGCCGGTCTCATTGTTGGTCAGGTCGATGGTGAGCACGAGGTGGCCGCTCTGGCCCAGAAGCTCGCTGAGCGGGGCAGTCTTGCCATCCAGCGTGTAGGTCACTTTGGCAGAGATGGGCAGCTGACGGTCCGTGTCGCCCTTGTAGTAAACATCGGTGTCGTCGGTGTTCCAGACCAGCGTATCGCCGTTCTGGGTGTACTCGGCGAAGCTCTCGGTGTTCACGATGTTTTTCAGGGTGGACTTGTCCTCCACACCGGCGAGGCCGTCGGCATTGTAAAGATGCTCGCTGACGGTGGTCTTGGTGACAGAGCCGTCCGCTGCCATGACGGCATACACCGTCTCATCTTTTGAGAAGGGCGCCTTGGTCGCCGCAAAGGCGGGCTGACAGAGGCTGACCGTCAGGGTCAGGGCAAGCGCCGCAGAGCCAGCGCGGCGCAGAAAATTCTGAGTTTTTCTCATAGCATTCACTCCTTTGCAGCGTTGGGGGCGTTGAGCCAGTGGTAGGTGGTGCGGCAGATGAGGCCGTCCAGCAGCATCAGGCCGGCGGGCAGCACCAGCAGGATGACCACCATACTGATGAGCGCACCGCGGGAGATGAGCATACAGATACTTTCCAGCAGTTCCACCTTGCTGATGGCCGCGACGCCGAAAGTGGCCGCGAAGAAGGTCAGGCCGCTTGTCAGGATGCTCTGGCTGCAGTGCTCGAGGGCCTGCTGTGCCGCCGCCTTGGGCGAGCGGAGGGCCAGCCGCTCTTCGCGGTAGCGGGTGGTCATGAGGATGGAGTAGTCCACCGTCGCGCCCAGCTGGATGGTGCCGATGACGATGCTGGCGATGAAGGGCAGCGAGTCGTCGATAAAGTACGGGATGCCCATGTTGATGGCAATGGCCGCTTCGATGCTGGCCACCAGCAGCACCGGCACCGACAGGCTGCGGAAGGACAGCGCGATGATGACCAGCACCGCCGCGATGGACCAGATGTTGACATTTTTGAAGTCCTCGTCGGCGATCTCCACGAGGTCTTTCATCATGGCACCCTCGCCGGTGACGAGGCCCTCGGGGTCTGCCTCCTTGACGAGGCGGACCAGCTCGTCCACCTGCGCGTTCAGCGCGTCGCTGCCCGACTTATAACGGCCATTGGCAAGGATGAGCTTGTAACCGCCGTTCTGGACGATGTTCATCAGCTCGTCGGGCAGAAGTTCCGTCTCAAAGCCCGGGCCGGTGATGGAGTCGAGGCTCACCACCTGGGTGATGCCGTCCACCTCCTTTATCTCATCGCAGAGGGTGGACACCTGGGAAGCGGTCAGCTCCTCCCGCACGAGGATGAAGTGGTTGGTCATCATGCCGAAGTCTTCGCCCAGCTTGTTCGTACCCACGATACCGGGCATATCCTGCGGAAGAGCGGCAAAAATGTTGTAGTAAATATCGGTCTTGCTCTGGGCCAGCCCGAAGGGGATCATCAGCAGGACGAACACCACCACGACGGGCATCGGGTGCTTCGAGACAAAATGGCTCAGGTGGGTGAGCTTGGGCATAAAGGTGCGGTGGCAGTATTTTTCCACCCACTTATCGAAGAAGAGAATGAGCGAGGGCAGGATGACGATGGTACAGATGACGCCCAGCGCCACGCCCTTTGCCATGACGATGCCGAGGTCTGCGCCCAGCGTCAGCTGCATGGCACAGAGGGCCAGAAAGCCCGCGATGGTCGTCAGACTGGACGCCGTGATGGAGCTCATGGTCTTACAGATGGCGTTCTCCATGGCCTCTTCGTTGGAGGCACAGAGCTTCTTTTCCTCGTCGTAGCGGTGGAGCAGGAAGATGGAGAAGTCCATCGTCACGCCCAGCTGCAAGACAGCCGCCAGCGACGCGGTGATAAAGCAGACCTGACCGAGGAAAATATTCGTGCCAAAGTTATAGACCAGCGGGAAGAGCAGCCCCAGCATGAACAAAAACGGCGTGAGCCAGCTTTCCAGCGAGAGGAACAGCACCAGCAGACAGCCGCCCACAGCGCAGAGCACATACCAGGGCATCTCGCCCATGACCAGCTCTTTGGTGTCGCTCAGGATGACGCTGATGCCGCCGAAGAAGCAGTCCTTCCGGAGTATCTTCCTGATTTGGGCCACGGCCTGCATCGTCTCTTCGCTGACGCTCGAACCGCCCAGCTGGACGATGAGGATGGTGGAGTCGTTCTTGCCGAACATAAACTGCTGGACATCCGCCGGCAGCATCTCCGTCGGCACCGCCGGGTCCAGCACGTCGCTGAGCCAGAAGGTGTTCAGCACGTCCGGCACCTCGTCGATCTCGGCCTTCATGGCCAGCAGCTCGTTGGTGGGCATCCCCTCCACGGTTATCATGTTGGTGGACGCCAGATGGTAATCCGTTTCCAGCAGCAGCTGGCCCACGCGGGAGTCCAGCTCCTGAGGCAGGTAAGAAAGGATGTCATAGTTGATGGGCGTGGCGATGGCTCCCACTGCCGCCGGGATGAGCAGCAGGACCGCCGCGATGAGGATGAGCCTGCGCATCTTCACGATGGCCCGCGCTAATTTTTTCATTCATTTCCTCCCATTTTATCGTTCCGAAGAAAAACAACTTTTCTCGTTTTTCCGACACACCTTATTATAGTACACTCACCCGGGGTGTCAAGAGACAGCTCTGCCGACGTTCTGCCTCTCCCTTTGCAAAACAAAAAGCGGGGCGCACAGGTGGTCAAGTCTGTGTGTCCCGCATTTTGTTCTTTTTTGCACAGAGCGCCGTACCAGAGCGCCCCGCGCTGCGCGCAGGGAAAGCGGAGCAAACCATAAGCCGCTTTCTCTATAATTAGGAGAATGGAATGGAGGAACCGAATCGCCTCAAAGAGAGTTGCAGGCATCCCTTTGCAGTGAATCGGAGGAGCTTTGGTTAGGTTTAACTAACCTCGCCGTGACAACAGGATACCATAGTTTGTCATGACTGTCAAGCCTGTTTTTCAAATTTTCAAAAAATTTTTCTCCGGCGGCCTCCATGAGCATTTTTCATAACAAAAACCGCCATCTCTTGTAGAAAATCCACAGGTTCCCTCTTGCTTTTTCTGAGAATCACTGTTATTATATTGTCAGGCCGTTGCAGTCGGACTCGATTGCCTGTCTGCAGCGGCTCATAAACAGCGCAGGGGTTGCCATCCAAATACCTCTGCGCCCTGTACCACCCTGTCTTTCAGAAACCGCAATCGGCGGCTTTTTTAAGGCGGAACAGTTAGACTGCTCTAACTAATTATTGCAAAGCAGATTGGTCGGAGCGTCAGGAACGGAGCAAGGAGGTTCCAATGATCGATTTTGAACAGTGGGAAGGCTTTGAGGGCCGCATCTGGAAAGAGGAAGTCAACGTCCGCGACTTTATCCAGAAGAACTACACCCCTTATGACGGCGACGAGTCTTTCCTGGCCGGCCCCACCGAGGCCACCGATAAGCTCTGGGGCGCACTGCAGAAGCTGCAGAAGGCCGAGCGTGCCAAGGGCGGCGTGCTGGATATGGAGACCGAGGTTGTCAGCGGTCTGACCGCGTACGGCCCCGGCTACATCGACGAGAGCCTGAAAGAGTTTGAGCAGATCGTCGGCCTGCAGACCGACAAGCCCCTGAAGCGTGCATTCATGCCCTACGGCGGTATTAAGATGGCGGAGCAGGCCTGCACTACCTACGGCTACCAGCCCTCTGAAGAGCTGCACAAGATCTTCACCGACTACACCCGCACCCACAATCAGGCTGTGTTCGATGCCTATACCCCCGAGATGAAGACCGCCCGCCACACCCACATCATCACCGGCCTGCCCGACACCTATGGCCGTGGCCGTATCGTCGGCGACTACCGCCGTGTGGCACTGTACGGCATCGACGCCCTCATCAAGTTCAAGCAGGAAGACTTCGCCAACTGCGGCGACGGCACCATGACCGATGACGTCATCCGCCTGCGCGAAGAGATCGCACGCCAGATCAACGCCCTGAAGGGCATGAAGAAGATGGCCGAGGCTTACGGCTACGACATCTCTCAGCCCGCTAAGACCGCCAAGGAAGCCTGCCAGTGGCTGTACTTCGGCTATCTGGCCGCCATCAAGACCCAGAACGGCGCCGCTATGAGCGTGGGCCGCATCTCCACCTTCCTCGATATTTATATCCAGCGCGATCTGGACAAGGGCATCCTGACCGAGAGCGAGGCTCAGGAGCTCATCGACCACATGGTCATGAAGTTCCGTATGGTCAAGTTCGCCCGCATCCCCAGCTACAACCAGCTGTTCTCCGGCGACCCCGTCTGGGCAACGCTGGAAGTGGGCGGCATCGGCATGGACGGCCGCAGCATGGTCACCAAGAACTGCTACCGCTTCCTGCACACCCTCGAGAACATGGGTCCTGCACCGGAGCCGAACCTGACCGTTCTGTACTCCTCTGCTCTGCCTGAGAACTTCAAGAAGTACGCCGCCAAGGTGTCCATCAGCACCAGTTCCGTCCAGTACGAGAACGACGACGTCATGAAGCCCGTCTGGGGCGACGATTACTCCATCTGCTGCTGCGTGTCTGCTACCCAGACCGGCAAGGAGATGCAGTTCTTCGGCGCACGTGCCAACCTGGCAAAGTGCCTGCTCTACGCCATCAACGGCGGTGTGGATGAGAAGAGCCACGAGCAGTGCGGCCCCAACTACGCCCCCATCACCGGCGAGTACCTGAACTACGACGAGGTGCTGCCCAAGTACGTCCAGATGCTGGACTGGCTGGCCGGCCTGTACGTCAATGTGCTGAACCTCATCCAGTATATGCACGACAAGTACTACTACGAAGAGGCTGAGATGGCCCTCATCGACACCGATGTCCGCCGCACCTTCGCCACCGGCATCGCCGGCTTCTCCCACGTCATCGACTCCCTGAGCGCCATCAAGTACGCCAAGGTCAAGGTCGTGCGCGACGAGATGGGTCTTGCCACCGGCTTCGAGGTCGAGGGCGACTTCCCGAAGTACGGCAACGACGATGACCGTGCCGACGAGATCGGCGTCTGGTTGCTGCGCACCTTCCTTGAGATGATCAAGAAGCGCCACACCTACCGCAACTCCGAGGCTACCACCTCCATCCTGACCATCACCTCCAACGTGGTCTACGGCAAGTACACCGGCGCTCTGCCCGATGGCCGTGCCGCATTCACCCCGTTCGCACCCGGTGCCAACCCCAGCTACGGCGCAGAGCAGAACGGCCTGCTGGCCTCTCTGAACTCCGTGGCCAAGCTGCCCTACCACTGGGCTCTGGACGGCATCTCCAACACCCAGACCATCAACCCCGACGCTCTGGGCCACAGCGAGGGCGAGCGCATTGAGAATCTGGTGCAGGTCATGGACGGCTACTTCGACCAGGGCGCACACCACCTGAACGTCAATGTCTTCGGCAAGGAGAAGCTCATCGACGCTATGGAGCACCCCGAGAAGGAGGAGTATGCAAACTTCACCATCCGTGTCTCCGGCTACGCCGTCAAGTTCATCGACCTGACCCGCGAGCAGCAGATGGACGTCATCTCCCGTACCTGCCATGCAGCTCTGTAACCCCATCGGATACGTCCACTCGCTGGAGACTTTCGGTTCTGTGGACGGCCCCGGCGTCCGCTTCGTCGTCTTTTTGCAGGGGTGCGCCCTGCGGTGCAAATACTGCCACAACCCGGAGACATGGGCTGAGGGCGGCGAGGAATGGACGGTGGACAAGCTCTTCCAGCGGGTGTGGCGCTACCGCAACTACTGGGGCAAAAAGGGCGGCATCACGGTCAGCGGCGGCGAGCCGCTGCGCCAGATGGAGTTCCTGACGGCATTCTTCGAGCTGGCACGCTCCAAGGGCGTGCATACGGCTCTGGACACCGCCGGTCAGCCCTTCCGCCCCGACGATGCAGCGTATCTGGCCGATTTTGACCGGCTGATGAAGTCCACCAGCCTCGTCATCCTCGATTTGAAGGAGATCGACCCGGAGAAGCACCGCAGGCTCACCGGCAGGGACAACGCAAACATCCTTGCGATGGCGCGCCGCATCTCCGACCTCGGCGTGCCGCTCTGGATACGCCATGTCCTCGTCCCCGGCCTGACGGACGACGAAGACGGCCTGCGGAAGACCGCAGAGTTCATCTCGTCCCTCAAGACGGTGCAGCGGGTAGAGGTACTGCCCTACCACACGCTGGGCCTCTTCAAGTGGCAGAAGCTCGGCATCCCTTATCCCCTGCCCGATGCTGTCCCGCCCACGGCGGAACAGGTCAAGCGGGCCGAGGAGCTGCTGGAAGTCAGCAAATATACAGGCTGACAAAATCAGCTCATATAAAACAAAGAGGCGTGACCGCAAGGTCACGCCTCTTTTACTTTTTGTAATTTAACCGCCCAGATATGCGCTGCGGACACGCTCGTTGGTCAGCAGCTCAGCACCGGTGCCATCCATGACCACGCGGCCCGTCTCGAGGACGTAGGCGCGGTCTGCCACGGAAAGGGCCATCTGTGCGTTCTGCTCGACCAGCAGGATGGTCATGCCCTCTTTGTGGATGTTCTGGATGATGTCGAAGATCTCCTGCACCAGCAGGGGCGACAGACCCATGGAAGGCTCGTCCAGCATCAGCATGGAGGCGTTGCTCATCAGAGCACGGCCCATGGCCAGCATCTGCTGCTCGCCGCCGGACATGGTGCCGGCCAGCTGCTTGCGGCGCTCCTTCAGGCGGGGGAAGAGCTCAAAGACCTTCTCCTTGTTGGGAGCGATGGTGGAAGCAGGCTGGGTATAAGCGCCCATGTCCAGATTCTCTTCCACGGTCATGTGCAGGAAGACATGACGGCCTTCCGGCACCTGTGCCAGACCGGCCTCGACGATTTTATGAGCGCGGACGCCCTTGATGCTCTTGCCCTTGTAGAGGACGTCGCCGGTCTTCGGGTGGAGCAGGCCGGAGATGGTCTTCAGGGTGGTGGATTTACCGGCACCGTTGGCACCGATGAGGGTGACGATCTCGCCCTCGTTCACCTCGAAGGAGACATCCTTGACTGCGTGGATGTTGCCATAAAAGACGTTGATATTATCAACTTTCAGCAAAGTCTGTGCCATCGTTCAGCCCTCCTTCTTGCCCAGGTAGGCTTCGATGACCTGGGGATTGTTGCGGATCTCGTCCGGCGTACCCTTGGCGATGATGCGGCCAAAGTTCAGCACGGCGATGCCCTCGCAGATGCCCATAACGAGGCTCATATCATGCTCGATGAGAAGGACAGCAATGTTGAACTCGTCGCGGATGCGGCGGATGGTCTCCGTCAGCTCTGCAGTCTCAGAGGGGTTCATGCCAGCGGCCGGCTCGTCCAGAAGCAGCAGCTTCGGGCTGGTAGCCAGCGCGCGCATGATCTCCAGACGGCGCTGTGCGCCGTAGGGCAGGCTGCCGGCCTGTGCATCGGCGAGGTCGGCCATATGGAAGATGTCCAGCAGCTCGAAGGCACGTTCGGTGCAGCGCTTCTCTTCCTTCCAGTAGTTGGGCAGGCGGATGAGAGAGGAGCCCAGATTGTACTTCATGGACTCGTGGAGGCCCACCTTGATGTTGTCGATGACGGACAGGTCCTTGAACAGGCGGATATTCTGGAAAGTACGAGCCACGCCCATCCGGTTGACCTGATAGGTCTTTTTGCCGGCGGTGGGCATCCCATCGATGAGGATGGAGCCGCGGGTGGGCTGGTAGACGTTGGTCAGCAGGTTGAAGACGGTGGTCTTACCGGCGCCGTTGGGGCCGATGAGACCAGTGATCTCGTTGCGGCCGATCATCAGGTTGAAGCCGTCCACGGCGGTCAGGCCGCCGAAGTCGATGCCCAGTTCACGGACGTCGAGGATAGGCTTTTTATCCTTGTCGCGGTCGGTCAGGAAGCCGCCGGAAGGGACGCTGTGTAACTTAGTCTGGAACTCACTCATGGTCTGCGCCCTCCTTGTCAGCATTCTTCTTGTGGAACAGCTCGCCGTTCATGACCTTTTCCACGATGCGGCTCATGGAGAAATCGTAGCTGCCCAGCAGTCCGCCCGGACGGAAGATCATCATCAGGACGAGCACCAGCGAGTAGATGACCATGCGGTAGCTGTCGAAGCTGCGGGTAGCCTCGGGCAGGATGGTCAGGACGGTAGCGGAGAGGATGGAGCCCAGCATGGAGCCCATGCCGCCCAGAACCACCATGACCAGGATCTCGATGGACTTCATGAAGCCGAAGGTGGAGGGGTTCAGAACGCCGATGTAGCAGGCGTACAGACCACCGGCCAGACCGGCAAAGGCAGCAGAGAAAGCGAAGGCCATGACCTTATAATAAGTAGTCTGGATGCCGCAGCTCTCGGCAGCGATCTCGTTGTCACGGATGGCGAGGACGGCACGGCCATGGCGGCTCTTCATCATGGCATGGATGAGGAAGCAGGTGATGACCACACAGAGGAAGACATTGGCGAAGTTGGAGTACTTGGGGATGTTCTTGAGGCCCTTGGAGCCGTAGAACAGGCTGTAGCCCAGCACATCGTCGATGTTGTTCAGGGTGATGCGGATGATCTCGCCGAAGCCCAGGGTCAGGATGGCCAGATAGTCACCGGTCAGACGGAGGGCCGGGACGCCGATGAGGACGCCAAACAGGCCGGCCATCACAGCACCCAGTGCAAGGCCGATGGCAAAGGAAACGCCATCGGGCAGAGGGCTGTACTTGGTGAAGAGGGCGCAGGTGTAAGCACCCACGGCCATGAAACCGGCGTGGCCCAGCGGCAGCTGGCCCAGATAGCCGGTGGCCACGTTCAGGGACACGGCCAGGATGATGTTGATGCCCACGGTCATGAGCACCTTGTTCTGGTAAGTGGAGAGCATGTTGCCGGTCATGTAGGAAAGGGCCAGGAACAGCAGCACCACCAGCACGGCGTTCATGAGGTAGCGCACGGGCATTTTGAGCGTTTTGCGATTCTTGTTCATCTTCATGCCCTCCTTACACCTTTTCCTGCACCTTGCGGCCGAGGAAGCCCGTGGGCTTGAACAGCAGCACGATGATGAGGATGGCGAACGTGACAGCGTCCTTCCAGGCAGACAGGCCGATGGCGGAAACGAAGCACTCGCACAGGCCGATGACGATGCCGCCGACCATTGCGCCCGGGATGGAGCCGATGCCGCCCAGAACGGCGGCGACGAAGGCTTTCAGGCCCAGCATGGAGCCCATGGTGGGGGTGGCCTGCGGGTAGGAGCAGCAGTACAGCACCGAGCCGATGCCGGCCAGTGCAGAGCCGACCGCGAAGGTAAAGGAGATGGTGCTGTTGACGTTGATGCCCATCAGGCGGGCAGCGTCCATATCCTCAGAGACGGCGCGCATGGCCTTGCCAAGCTTAGTCTTCTGGACGAGGAATGTCAGCACCAGCATGGACAGCACGGTGACCGCCAGCGTGATGATGGAGGTCAGGCCCAGAGGCACTTTGCCCAGATAGAAGGTCTTGTTGTCGTAGTAAGACGGGATGACCTTTGCGCCCGAGCCCATGACCAGCTCAGCCGTGTACTCGAGGAAGAACGACACGCCGATGGCCGTGATGAGCAGAGAGATACGGGGTGCGCTGCGCAGCGGGGTGTAGGCGATCTTTTCGATGACCACGCCCAGCAGCGTACAGGTGAGGATGGTGGCACAGACCGCCGTGACCGGGCCGAGGCCCAGCTGGTTCATGACGAACCAGGACATGTACGCGCCCACCATGATGACGTCGCCATGGGCAAAGTTCAGCAGCAGGATGATGCCGTACACCATGCTGTAGCCCAGTGCGATCAGTGCATAGATGCTGCCAAGGGACAGGCCATTGATCAGCTGGCTGAAAAACACTGTCATGGATGGATACTTCCTTTCTTTCCGGCGCTGTTGCACGCCTTATGTGGGGATACACTTTTTTACCAAAAAAGCGGAGAGCACCGGGGCAATACTGTTCCGGCGTTCTCCGCAGTGGGTCAATTTACGATCATTCGGATCTCAGCGGCGCTTCCATCACCGGTCGATGGAAGAAAGCTGGGATCAGAACATTTCCTTCAGCACCGGCTTGCCGTCCACATAGGTCAGGATAGCAGTCTGCTTGACGGGGTCGTGATGCTCGTCGAAGGTGAAGGTGCCGGTGATGCCGTCGATGGTGCCGGAGGCAATGGCATCGATGACAGCCTGCTTGTAATCGTCGGTGCCAGCCTCGAGACCGGCATCCTCAGCAGCCTGCAGGCCGTAGACGATGGTCTTTGCTGCATCGTAGCCCAGAGGAGAGAAGCCGTTGGGGTACTCCTCACCGTACTCTGCCTTGTAGGCATCCTCAAACTCGGAGTTGGAGCCCTTTGCGTAGTTGGCGCAGAAGTAAGTGTCCTTCAGCTGATCGTTGGAGGCGTAGCCTTCCAGACCATCCCAGCCGTCGCCGCCCAGGAACGGAACGGTCAGGCCGACGCTCTCAGCCTGAGACAGGATCTGGCCCACTTCCTCGTAGTAGTTGGGGCAGAAGACGGTCTCGGGGTCCTTGCCGAGGATGGTGGTCAGCTGAGTCTTGAAGTCCACGTCGCCCTCAGAGTAGCTCTCCTGATCGACGATGGTGCCGCCCAGAGACTCGAACTCGTTGACGAAGTTCTCTGCCAGGCCCTCGTTGTAGTCAGCACCCTTCTTGAAGATGACGGCTGCCTTGGTGTAGCCCAGCTTCTTGTATGCGTAGTCAGCCATCTTGATGCCCTGGAACGGGTCGGTGAAGGTGGCGCGGAAGACGTTTGCGTTCACGGTGTCGGTCTCGGCATCGTAGGTGACAGCCTCAGCGGTAGCGGAAGCGGTGACCATGGGCATATTGTAGTCTGCGCTCTCAGCAACGACTGCCAGAGTCGGGGTGGTGGTAACGTCGCCGATCAGAGCGGTCATGCCCTCGTCCACCATCTTGGTGAAGCAGTTGACAGCCTGCGTAGCGTCGCCCTGCTCGTCCTCGGTGAGGATCTCGATCTGCTTGCCGTTGATGCCGCCGTTGGCGTTGACCTGCTTCAGGTACAGGGTAGCACCGTTGACAACAGCCTGACCGTAAACGGAGACGTTGCCGCTCAGGGGACCCATAACGCCGACCTTGATGGTGTCGCCGGAAGCAGCTGCTGCGGTAGAACCGGCAGCAGAAGCAGTGGAAGCTGCGGTGCTGGAAGAGCCGCCGCAGGCAGTCAGAACACCGGCAGCAGCCACGACACCGGCAGCAGCCAGAAAGTTACGACGAGAGATCATGTTTTTCATAAGTCTATATCCTCCTGATATTTGGAAGCGTTCGTGTTATTTGCAGCCATCGCGCACGGCCCATGAGCCAGTGTCCCGAAAAGCTGTTAAGGAAGCAGCGCTCCCTTCCCTCAAAGCAGCTCTGCTTCCCTGAGTCTTATTATAAGCACTTCGGTGCAAGTCTGCAATTCACAAATCGTCCATAGTTTTGGAGGGGTTTCGGGTAAAACTCGCTATTTTTCACAAAATCAAACGTCGCTTTTTGGTTACTTTTTCAAATTGTTCACCTAAGAAAAACAGAACATGAAAGCAATTCACAAGTAACAAAAAGATGACACAACTTTTCTCTCCTGAAGTTTGCTACAGCTAACATCCATGCATCCTCTTGCATCCCGGGCCAAATCATGGTAGGATAATATCGGTTAGTTAGTATATACTATCCAAATGAGAAGAGCGCATCCATTCCTATTATATATGGAGGTACAAATCATGAACTATCTTGAGATCGTAGACGTTCAGGGCCGTGAGATCCTGGACTCCCGCGGCAACCCCACTGTTGAGGCTGAGATCACCCTCGCCGACGGCACCGTGGCCCGGGGCTGCGCACCGTCCGGCGCATCCACCGGCGAGTTCGAAGCGCTGGAGCTGCGCGACGGCGACAAGGGCCGCTATCTGGGCAAGGGCGTCACCAAAGCTGTGGAGAACATCAACACCGTCATCGCTGATGCTGTCATCGGCATGGATGCTTCCGACATCTACGCCATCGACAAGGCCATGATCGACGCCGACGGCACCAAGGACAAGTCCAAGCTGGGCGCAAACGCCATTCTGGCCGTTTCCATCGCTGCCTGCCGCGCTGCTGCCACTTCGCTGGACATGCCCCTCTACCGCTTCCTCGGCGGCGTGAACGGCAACCGCCTGCCCGTCCCCATGATGAACATTCTGAACGGCGGCGCACACGCCACCAACACCGTGGACACCCAGGAGTTCATGATCATGCCCGTGGGCGCACCTTCCTTTAAGGAGGGCCTGCGCTGGTGCGCTGAGGTCTTCCACGCTCTGGCTTCCATCCTGAAGGCAAAGGGTCTGGCTACCTCCGTGGGCGACGAGGGCGGCTTCGCTCCCAACCTGTCCAGCGACGAGGAGACCATCGAGACCATTCTGGTCGCCATCGAGAAGGCCGGTTATGTTCCCGGCAGGGACTTCATGCTGGCCATGGACGCTGCTTCCTCCGAGTGGAAGAGCCCCAAGGGCAAGGGCTTCTACAAGCTGCCTAAGGCCGGCACCGAGTTTACCTCCAGTGAGCTCATCGCACACTGGAAGAAGCTGGTGGAGAAGTACCCCATCATCTCCATCGAGGACGGTCTGGACGAAGAGGACTGGGAAGGCTGGCAGGAGATGACCCGCGAGCTGGGCGGCAAGGTCCAGCTGGTTGGCGACGACCTGTTCGTCACCAACACCGAGCGTCTGGCCAAAGGCATCCAGCTGGGTGCCGGCAACGCCATCCTCATCAAGCTGAACCAGATCGGCTCCGTATCTGAGACTCTGGAAGCCATCAAGATGGCTCACAAGGCCGGCTATACCGCCATCAGCTCTCATCGCTCCGGCGAGACTGAGGACACCACCATCGCCGACCTGGCCGTGGCCCTGAACACCTGCCAAATCAAGACCGGCGCCCCCAGCCGCACCGAGCGTGTGGCAAAGTACAACCAGCTGCTGCGCATCGAGGAGCAGCTGGGCGGCAGCGCCGTCTACCCCGGCATGGCTGCTTTCAACGTGAAGCGTTAACTCAGACTCTGCGACAGGAGCGCCAGTCCCGGCTTTGCCGGAGCTGGCGCTCTTTTTTGTCATTTCCATGTCAATTTGTCTAAAGTATACAAGAAAAAACATTAAAACTCAGCAAATCGACTATTGCTAATTCTCAACTGATATATTAGAATATAAGTGAGAGAGCGAGGCACTCCTGCCGCGCATAAACGCAAAGCAATATTAACGGAGGACATCCACTATGCCTATGAAAATGGGTTGGCGCTGGTATGGCGAGGGCAACGACCCCGTCACCCTCAGCGACATCAAGCAGATCCCCGGCGTGACCAGCATCGTCTGGGCGCTGCACAACAAGATGCCCGGCGAGATCTGGGAGATCGACGAGATCCAGAAGGTCGCAGACCAGATCCACGCTTACGGCTTCGACATGGACGTTGTCGAGTCTGTCAACGTCCACGACGACATCAAGATCGGCCTGCCCACCCGCGATAAGTACATCGAGAACTACAAGCAGTGCATCCGCAACCTGTCCAAGTTCGGTGTCAAGGTCATCTGCTACAACTTCATGCCCATCTTCGACTGGACCCGCACCGACCTGTTCCACCCCGTCGGCGACGGCTCCACCGCACTGTTCTACGAGAAGGACAAGATCAAGGGCGACTACAAGTCCATGGCCGAGTACATCATGTCCTTCACTGAGAAGTACAACATGACCTTCCCCGGCTGGGAGCCGGAGCGCATGGCAAAGCTGGACGAGCTGTTCAAGGCCTACGCCCCTGTCACCAAGGAAAAGCTCTGGGAGAACCTGAAGTACTTCCTCGAAGCCCTGATGCCCACCTGCCGCGAGTGCGACATCAAGATGGCCATCCACATGGACGACCCCCCTTGGGACATCTTCGGCCTGCCCCGCCTGCTGGTGGATGCCGAGAGCATCGACCGCTTCCTGAGCATGGTGGACGACGAGTACAACTGCCTGACCCTCTGCTCCGGCAGCCTGAACGCCAACCCCAACAACAATGTGGCTGAGATCGTCCGCAAGCACTGCGACCGCATCGCATTCGCACACATCCGCAACATCCATCACTTCCCCAACGGCGACTTCTCCGAGGCTGCCCACCGCGACTGCTGCGGCGAGACCGGCATCATCGAGATCCTGCGCGCCTACCATGACTGCGGCTTCGAGGGCTACATCCGCCCCGACCATGGCCGTCAGCTATGGGAGGAAGGCCCCGGCAGCTGCCGCCCCGGCTACGGCAAGTATGACCGTGCGCTGGGCATCCAGTATATGCTGGGCGTCTGGGACCTGCTGGACCGTCTGGACGAAGAGAAGAAGAAGGGCTGATATATCATGAAGCTGACTGATATTAAGAACGGCAATCTGTCCGCCGAGTGGGCAGAAAAGGGCTACGAGCTGCCCAAGTTCGACGTCGAGGCCGTCAAGGCCAAGACCCACGCAGAACCCACCTGGGTCCACTTCGGTGCCGGCAACATCTTCCGCGCATTCCCGGCTGCCATCCTGAACGACGCCCTGAACAGCGGCAAGTATGACCGCGGCGTCATCGTGGCCGAGAGCTTCGACTACGAGATCATCGACAAGGCTTATCGGCCCTACGACAATCTGAGCCTGCTGGTCTGCCTGAAGTCCACCGGCGACATCGAGAAGAAGGTCATCGCCTCCGTCACCGAGAGCCTGAAGGCTGACTACTCCTTCGGCGCTGACTGGGCACGTCTGGTCGAGATCTTCCAAGCACCCAGCCTGCAGATGATCTCCTTCACCATCACCGAGAAGGGCTACGGCGTCGCTCCTGCTGACCTCGAGCGCGGCCTGACCCCCGTTCTGGCCATGGGCAAGGTCACTGCTCTGCTGTACGAGCGCTTCAAGGCCGGTGCTCTGCCCCTGACCGTCCAGAGCATGGACAACTGCTCTCACAACGGCGATAAGGTCAAGGCCGCAGTCTTTGCCTACGCTTCCAAGTGGGTCGAGCAGGGCCTGGTCCCCGCCGAGTTCCTGGCCTACGTCAAGGACGAGACCAAGATCACCTTCCCCTGGAGCATGATCGACAAGATCACTCCCCGCCCGGATGCCAAGGTCCAGAAGATGCTGGCTGACGACGGTTTTGAGGACAACTACACCATCGTGACCGAGAAGCACACCTTCACCGCTCCCTTCGTCAACGCCGAGGAGACCCAGTACCTCTGCATCGAGGACCACTACACCAATGGCCGTCCTCCGCTGGAGCTGGGCGGTGTCCTCTACTGCGACCGCGAAACCGTCGATAAGATCGAGAAGATGAAGGTCTGCACCTGCCTCAACCCCCTGCACACCGCCATGTCCATCTACGGCTGCATGCTGGGCTACACCCTCATCTCCGCTGAGATGGCTGATGAGGATCTGCGCAGCTTCATCCAGAAGATCGGCTACATCGAGGCGATGCCCGTCGTCGTTGACCCCGGCGTTCTGAACCCCTACGAGTTCATCGGCGCTGTCATCAACCGCCGTCTGCCCAACCCCTTCATGCCCGACGCTCCTCAGCGTATCGCCACCGATACCTCCCAGAAGCTGGCCATCCGCTTCGGCGAGACCATCAAGGCTTACGAGGCGCGCGGTCTGGACAAGTCCAACCTCGTGCTGATCCCGCTGGTGCTGGCAGGCTATGCCCGCTACCTGAAGGGCATCGATGACAACGGTCAGCCCTTCGAGATCTCCACTGACCCGCTGCTGGCTGAGCTGCAGGCCATCGTGGCTCCCCTGAAGGTGGAAGCCGGCGAGCAGGACTTCTCCTGCCTGAAGGCTCTGTACAGCCGCACCGATGTCTTCGGCGTGGACCTGTACGCCGTCGGTCTGGGCGAGAAGATCGAGTCTATGGCCAAGGAGCTGTTCGCAGGCCCCGGCGCTGTCCGCGCTACCCTGCACAAGTACGTCAAGGCCCGCTGATCTAAGCGTCCCCTGACTTCATAAGCCATTTCCGCACCCATGCTGCGTTTTGCTTTGCCGCAGCATGGGTTTTTATTATGTCTTTTTTCCGGCACAGGAAAAGCCGCCGGGCCTTGCGGCCCGACGGCTTTTCTTATGATAGGAGGATCAAAAATGATCGTAGACTATCTTATTCAGTTCAGGATGGTCTGCTCGGTCTCGACGTCGAACAGGTGGACCTTGTGGGGATCGAAGGCAACGCGGACGGTGTCTCCGTTGCGGGCCTTGGAGGTGGGAGCGACGCGGGCGGTCATCTTGTTGCCCTTGTACTCCAGGTACAGGTAGATCTCAGCGCCCATCATCTCAGAGACATCGACCTTAGCATCCAGCTGGCAGTCGGTGTGCTTTGCCATGAACTCGGGCTCATCGTCGATGTCCTCGGGACGGATGCCCATCTTGACCTTCTTGCCGACGTAGGAATCCAGCTTGCTGTCAGCGGTCTTCTCCTTGGGCAGGGGGATGAGGTCGCCGCCCAGATCGACGCTGTACTGGTCGCCCTTCTTGACGATGGTGCCGTCCAGGAAGTTCATCTGGGGGCTGCCGATGAAGCCTGCGACGAACATGTTGCAGGGCATATCGTACAGGTTCTGCGGGGTATCGACCTGCTGGATGATGCCGTCCTTCATGACAACGATACGGTCGCCCATGGTCATAGCCTCGGTCTGGTCGTGGGTAACGTAGATGAAGGTGGTAGCCAGCTTCTTGTGCAGCTTGATGATCTCGGTGCGCATGGAGGTACGCAGCTTAGCGTCCAGGTTGGACAGAGGCTCGTCCAGCAGGAAGACTGCCGGGTTACGGACCATTGCACGGCCCAGAGCGACACGCTGGCGCTGACCACCGGACAGAGCCTTGGGCTTACGGTCCAGCAGATGCTCGATCTCCAGGATCTTAGCAGCCTCGTGGACGCGGCGGTCGATCTCGTCCTTCGGGGTCTTGCGCAGTTCCAGACCGAAAGCGATGTTCTTGTAGACGGTCATGTGGGGGTACAGAGCGTAGCTCTGGAAGACCATGGCGATGTCGCGGTCCTTCGGGGGAACGTCGTTGATGAGGCGGCCGCCGATGTACATCTCGCCCTTGGAGATCTCCTCCAGACCGGCGATCATGCGCAGGGTGGTGGACTTACCACAGCCAGAGGGGCCGACGAAGATGATGAATTCCTTGTCCTGGATCTCCAGGTTGAAATCGGTGACGGAAGGAGCCGTAGCACCGGGGTAGATCTTGTAGATATGCTGGCAGCTGATAGAAGCCATAAAGCTTTTTCCTCCATTGATGTTGTTGCACTCAAAGGCTCAGCTTGACGATGAGCCGTTTCATTGCTATTATAATAGCAGATTATTTTGTGTTATAAAATAGCATTTTATTGATTTGAGGTGTCAGATATTGATTTACTCTCCCAGCACGACTGCCGCCCTCGGCATCGTGGAGGATGCCCAACCGGAAGAGCCCCTCACCCTGCGGGGCGAAGGGCTCTGGGTCTGCCTCATTTCCAGCGGAAAATGTGTCGTCTCGCTGTCCGATCTCGAACTGATGCCGGCAGGTTCCGCCCTGTTGCTGCCGCCCCAGAATGCCGCAGCGGGCCATCTCGTGCTGAGCCGGGGACCGCTGACCCTCGTGCCGGAAAACGAGTGCCATCTGCTCTGCGTCCAGCTCACCGGGCAGGCAGCGGAACAGTTCCTCGCAGGGCTTTCCGAAATGCCCTTCCTCGCCCGGGGCGAGACCTGCCCGGCGGCGGCAGAGCTGATGGGGCGCCTTGCCGAAGAGCGGGACGCCTCGGAGCGGGTGCGCAGTCAGCTGGCCTTCGCGCTGCTGTGCGAGCTCTCAGACGCCGACAGCGCCGCCCCTGCCCTGCCCCCGCTGGTGGCCGCCGCCATCGAGGACATCCGCAGGAACTACGCCGGGCTCTACGGCGTGGAAGAGCTGAGCGAGCGGCTGGGCGTCTCCAAGAGCCACCTCGTCCGGGCCTTTACGGCAGCGCTGGGCGTCTCGCCGGGGCGGTACCTCACCAACGTCCGCATAGAAGCCGCCATGCGTCTGCTGCTCCACCGGGAGTACACGCTGGATGTCATCGCCAGCCTCTGCGGTTTCTCGGGGGCCAACTACCTCTGCCGCGTCTTCAAAAAAACGACCGGCCAATCTCCCACGCAGTGGCGGGCGATGGCCGGTCGGAGCGCACTGCCCGAGCTTTCGCCCGAGCAGCAGCGGTTGGAACAGGAATTGTTTATTTAATTTTTCCGCTTCAGCAGGAAGAGGGTCAGGCAGGCCGTGATGGCCTCAGAGGCCGGGAACGCGGCCCAGACGCCGTTCATCCCGAAGAGGGCGCTCAGCACCAGAGAGCAGGCCACGATGGCCACGATGCCGCGGGAAAGCGACGTCGCAGAAGCCTCTGCAGGGCGGTCCACCGCGCCCAGATAGCCGGCGGCCACGATATTGAAGCCCGCGAAGAAATAGCCGAGGAAGTAGATGCGCATCCCGCTGAAAGCATACTGCGCCATGAGGGCCGAGTTCTCACTGTTGAAGACCGCGACGATCGGCCCGGTGAACCCGAACAGAACTGCATACAGTGCCGCCGCCAGCGCAAGCGCTGTTCCGCTGCCCAGCAACAGGAGCTTGCGGGTACCGGCGGCATCGTTTTTGCCGTAGCACTTGCTGACCAGCGGCTGTGCGCCCTGGGCCACGCCGTTGAAGATAGCCGTTGCCACCAGCGCGTAGTTTGCCACGACGCCGTAAGCCGCCACGGCCACATTGCCCGCCAGACGCAGGAGCAGCAGGTTGAAGACGGTGGTTGTCACGCCGGAGGACATCTCTCCCACGAAACCCGAGACGCCCAGCTGGCAGCTCTGGGCCAGCAGCTTCGGCGAGGGCAGCTGCCGCACAAGGCGGACGGTGCTGCTCTTTTTGAAGAAGTGGCGGCTGCAGATCGCAATGCTCAACACCGGCGAGACCGCCGTCGCCAGCGCCGCGCCGGGCAGGCCGAGGCCCATGGGGAACATGAAGATGTAATCGAACACCACGTTGAAGAGGCTTCCGCAGAGGGTCGCCACCATGGCCAGTGAGGGATCACCATCGTTCCGGACAAAGGCTGAGACGATGTAGTTGCACATGAAAAAGGGCGTGAACAGCAGGAAGATGCGGGCGTACCCCACGCCGAGTGCAACGATCTCCGCGTCGCCGCCCATGAACCGCAGCAGCACCTCGGGGCAGAAGATGCCCGCCAGCATGAAGGGCAGGGCGAACACCAGCGCCCAAAGCAGGGCGTTGGAGAAATAGTGCTCCGACCGCTCGTCGCCCTGCGCCCGGAGGATGGCGTAGCGGGTGGCCGCACCGAGGCCCAGCATGGAGCCGATGGCGAAGATGAAGTTGTAGATGGGCAGACAAAGGTTCAGCAGAGCCACGCCGCTGGTGCCTGCCGCCTGCGAGATGAAGTAGGTATCGGCCAGGATGTAGCAGGACGTCCCCAGCAGACCGAAGATGTTCTGGCTGACGTATTTGAAATACTGTTTGGTAAGGCTCATGTTCTCCTCGTCAAATGTCACATTTTTATCATTCAAATTATAGATATACTGCCATATTGCGTCAGTTTATCACAATCCGACCGAAGCTGTCAAGCTCTCCATTTGCACAAACGCCCGGATGGGTGTATACTGTAGTTTGTTTTTGAAAACAGGCAGAAGGGAGGGTGCATCATGCCGGGCAAGACTTTATACTGTCTGGGCGAAGCGTGGCTGGAATTGAACAGCACCGCGCCGCTGGCGTCGGCAAAGACGTTTTCTCCCCGCATGGGCGGAAGCGCCGCCGCGCTGGCACTGGCTTATGCCGCACAGGGCGGCAGAGCCTCTCTTTTAACGCAGCTTGGCGAGGATGCTTTCGGACACCGCATCGCAGACGCTTTATCTACTGCCGGTGTGGACATCAGCCGGGTCTGCTTCACCTCCCGCGCCCCCACGCCGCTGCTGTTCGACGGCGGCGGCGAGACGCTGGCCTGCCGCACCCGTTCTTCGGAGCTGCTCTATGCACCCGAACAGCTGGGCGCTGACTGGGCCGCAGATGCTGAAATGCTGGCCTTTTCCAGCGCCTGCCTCGTGGACAGCCCCTGCCGCTACACCCATCTTGCCGCGCTGGACGCCGCCCGCACCGCCGGTGTGCCGGTCTGCTTTGTCCCCTCTCTCCGCCCGGCTCTCTGGCCCAGCCAGAAGACCCTGCGGGACACGGTGATGCAGTTTCTCCCCTTCTCGGACATCCTCTTCCTCACCGCCGACGAGATGGAGCTTCTGCTGGACACCCGAGAGTATCAGGTCGGACTGTTTGCCCTGCTGCGGGGGCATACCCAGCTGGTGGTGCTTGAGACAGAAGAGGGCGTCCACGCCTTTACCCGGGCGGCGCACGCATTCCTGCCCGAGCTTTCCGCCCCGCCCGAAGAGCTGGCCGCACGGCTGCTGTATCAAATCTCTCAGCAGGAGCTGACCCTGAAAAAACTCATGAAATGCAGTGCTCCGGCACTTCAGACACTTCTATAACGCCGGAAAGCCCCCGCCTTTGCAGGCGGGGGCTTTCCGTTTATTCTGTCATCCGGAGGAGAATGAGCTGATCAGTGAATGAACACCGGGCCAAGCGGGTTGGTGATGGGGCTGACGTAGCCGCCCAGCAGCTTCGGGATAGCGAGGCTGATGTCAGGCACGAAGGTCAGCAGCAGCAGAGCGATGAACATGCACAGATAGAACGGGAGAGTAGCCTTGACGACCTTCTCCATGGGGCGCTTCGCAACGGCAGAGCCGATGAACAGAACCGCGCCGACAGGGGGAGTCAGCAGGCCGATACCGCAGTTCAGGACCATGATGATACCGAACTGGATGGGGTCGATGCCGATGGAGGTCGCGATGGGCAGCAGGATGGGGGTAGCGATCAGGATGATGGGAGCCATATCCATGATCATGCCCAGCACCAGGATGATGAGGTCGATGAGCAGTGCGATGATGTAGGGGTTGCTGGTGACGCTGGTGATGGCGTTTGCAGCCAGATCAGGCACGTGCAGCATGGTCAGGCAGTTGCCGAACACAGCAGAGGTGGCGATCAGGATGAGGACGATGGACAGAGTGTTGACGCACTCATCCAGAGCGTGCCAGACGCCCTTCCAGTCAAGGCCCTTGTAGACGAAGACGGAGACCAGCAGAGAGTAGATAACTGCGATAGCAGCGGACTCGGTAGCGGTGAACACACCGCCGACAACGCCGAACACGACGATGACGACTGCGGCCAGAGCCCAGATGGAGGTACCCAGCTGCTTGATGAAGCCCTTGATGGTGAAGGGAGAACCCTTGGGGTAATTCTCTTTGACGGAGATAATATAGGAGCCGATCATCAGGACGATGGCCAGCAGAGCGCCGGGCAGGTAGCCAGCCAGGAACAGGCTGCCCACGGAGATGCCGCCGGCGGTGGTGGCGTAGATGACCATGTTATGGCTCGGGGGAACCAGCAGGCCCTCGCAGGAGGAGGTGATGGTGACAGCGGTGGAGAAGTCGGCGTCGTAGCCCTGATCGACCATCATGGGGATCATGATGGAGCCGATGGAAGCGGTATCTGCAGAAGCAGAACCGGAAATGCCGCCGAAGAAGTAGGAAGCAACGATGTTGACCATTGCCATGCCGCCGCGCATCCAGCCGACGCAGGCGTCAGCCAGAGCGATCAGCTTTTCGGAGATGCCGCCGCTGCCCATGAGGACGCCCATGGTGATGAAGAACGGGACGGCCATCAGGCTGAAAGACGAGATGCCCTTGACCATCAGACGGCAGACATCGGTCAGTGCCTGACCCTGCACCATCATGCACAGCACGCTGGACAGACCAACGGCGTATGCGATGGGGAAGCGCAGGAAGATCATGACGAAGAAGCTGACAAGAAGGACAACGATTGCCAGTGTCTGGACTGTCATATTAGTTCTCCTCCTTTACAAAAATGCTCTTGATGTGGTTGTACAGTGCCTCGATCTCGAAGATGATCATGGCGACACCGGCCAGAGGCACGGGGAAGTACATCCAGAAACGGCTCAGCCAGGGCATCGAGACATAGAAGCCGCGGCCGCCCAGGGTGGTGGCGTAGTTCCAGCCCACAACCAGCATGATGAGGCCGAGGATGCAGACCGCCAGATCGGCGAGGATGTCCAGCACCTTGACGGCGATCTTGGGCAGATAGACGTCAAATGCGGTCATGCGGATGTGTGCGCCGCGGCGGATGGCCAGAGCAGCACTCAGCACGGCCATGTAGCTCATGCAGGTCAGAACGACTTCTTCAGACCATGCGGGGTCCGGGATGAACGGGACGTAACGACCAATGACCGACATGGTGGTGATGAGAATATCCACGATCAGCAGAATCTTGCAGATAAACAGGACCACTTTGTAGGTGACGTCGTACGCCGGCTTGATCTTATCCAGAGTGGTAAAGATTTTCGGCATAGGATCTCCTCCATACTCTTATAAAAAGCCCGGCGGGTCTGCGGGCGTATCCCGTAGTCCCCCGCCGGGCTATGTACTACTTCAGGATAAAGGCGCTTTTATCAGGCCTTCATATCCAGCAGCTGCTGATACAGCTCAGCCTGATCAGAGGTGTTCTCGCTGATGACCTTAGCGCAAGCCTCCTGCCAGGGAGTCTTATCGGGGACATCGACGACGTTGCAGCCGGAAGACTTCAGCTCGTCGAGGACCTTGTTCTCAGCGGTCTCGGACAGGTCAGCGTTGAAGGCCTGCGTATCCGCAGCAGCCTCCATGACGGCAGCCTGCTGGTTCTCGGTCAGCTTGTTCCAGGCGTTGTCGGTGATGACAGCCTGCACAGCGCCCAGAGTATGGCCGTCGAGGATCAGGTTGTTAGCGACCTCGGGGAAGGCGTTGGACTTGTAGTTTGCGATGGGCTGCTCAGCGCCATCGACAACGCCGGTCTGCAGTGCGCTGTACAGCTCGCCGAAGGAAACGACGGTGGGGTTAGCGCCCAGGCCCTCGACCATGCCGTTCATGACGGGGTCGTTGGACACACGCAGCTTCAGGCCCTTGAAATCAGCGATGCCGGAAACAGGCTTGACAGTGAAGAAGTGACGGAAGCCCTCCTCGCCGTAGAAGATACCACGAACGGGCAGGCCCAGCTCCTGGGGCTCGTTCAGGAACTCAGGTGCCAGCTCGCTGTTGGCGAAGTTCCAGAAGTGTGCGCGGTTCTCGAAGGTGAAGGGGATGGACAGCAGCTTGGACTTGTTGCAGCCGTAGCTGGTCAGTGCGAAAGCGGAGATACGGCTGATGTCGATGGAGGTGGAGCCGCCGAGGATAGCGTCCAGAACGTCGTTCTCAGAGCCCAGAACGCCGGAAGCCTGCACATCGACGACGACGGAGCCGCCGGTCAGCTCTTCGACCTTCTCCTTGAAGTGAGAACCGGTCTGGCCGACGATGGTATCCAGCGGGTTGACCTCGGCGTAGACCAGAGTCACCTTCGGGTCGGAAGCAGCAGCTGCGGCATCACCGGCGGGAGCGGTAGAAGCTGCAGCAGAGGTAGCGGTAGAAGCAGCAGTGCTGTTGCTGGAGCCACCGCAGGCGGTCAGTGCCAGAGCAGCGGCGGAAACACCGGCTGCTGCCAGAAAGCTGCGACGAGAAATCTTCTTCATGATAAAATCCTCCTTAGATTTTCCTCATTCAGGGCGGTGCGCTCTGCACGGGTCGCACACCGTCCGTTCATTTACTGTACACACTTTAGCAAAAATTTTTAGTCAGAACAAGGGCTTATGAAAAATGTCCTGTTTTTCAAAAAAATGTGAGAAACACTTTTGTGCATTTCCTACAAGCTATAGCGCAGTTTATTCAGCACACTGCCCAACAAGATGAATACAATGTAATATCTCTTGCGCTTTTTCAGGCTTCGCGAATGCGCTGGATGAGGCGGCTCTGCTCCTCAAAAGCCGCGTACATAGGCTCGACTGCCGCCCGGAAGCGGGCTTTCTCGGCGGCGGAGAGGGTCGTCACCTCCACGCCCCATTCCCGCATATGCTTCTCGGCGCTGGCCTCCCGCTCCGCCCAGAGGCGGCGTTCGGTCAGAGCGCTCTCCTTTCCGCAGGTGCGGATGATGTCCGGGAAGCGCTCGTCCAGCTCTGCCAGCTTTTCCATCGCGGCCTCGCTGGCCAGCTGCAGCTCCGGCACGCGGGCATGCTCATCCTTTAAGAAATAGGGGGCCACCTCGTAGTGGCCCATGGCCTCATAGCTGGGCCAGTTGTTTTCCGCGCCGTCTATCTCGGCGTTGTGCAGGGCTGCATAGACCCGGCTGTAGACCACCTGCGCGGGCTTTGCGCCGAGGTCCAGTATCATCTCGCTCATCATGTCCGACTCCTGCACCCGGAGCGTCAGCCCCGCGAGGTCCGCCAGCGTCTCCACCTTTTCGCGGGTGTAGAAGCTGCGGACACCGGCGTCGAACCACGACAGGCCCACGAGGTCCATCGCGCCGAGGCCGGAGAGGAATTCATCGCCGATCTCACCGTCCAGCACCCGCCACATCTGGGGCGCGTCGGTATAGAGAAAAGGCAGCTGCAATACGCTCAGGGCCGGCCGATACTCGGCCAGCTGGCTCAGAGAGACGCGGGCAAAGTCGATGCCGCCGTACTGCATCTGCTCGATGACGCTCTGCTCGGCCCCCAGTTCCCCGCCGCTGTAGACCACGACTTTGACCCTCCCCTCCGTCCGCTCGGCCACGAGGTCGGCAAAGGCCAGAGCGGCCTGAGTGGTGGGATAGTCCTCGGGCTGGTTCTCGGCGTAGCGCAGGATGAGCTCCGGGCCGGTGTACTCTTCCGTCTTGCTGCAGCCCACAGCGCCCAGCGCCGTACAGGCAGCCAGCGCCAGCACACTGCGGCGGGAAATCATCCGCCCGCTCACAGCCCGGCCTCCGGGTCGGCCTTTGCCTTCTGGCCGGCCTGACGGCGGTACTGGGTGGGAGTCATGCCGGTGCGTTTCTTGAACGCCCGGGCGAAGTAGCTGGCGTCCTCGTAGCCCACCATCGACGCCACCTCTGCCGAGGAGCGGAAGGGGTCGGCCAGCAATTCCTTTGCCGCGTTGATGCGCAGCTCGGTGAGGCAGTCGAGGAAGTTCATCTTCTGATACTTCTTGAACTGCGCCGACAGGTAGGCCGGGCTGATGTGCAGGATCTCGCCCACGCTGTCCAGCGACAGATCGAACATATAGTTATCCTCGAGGTAGCGGCGGACGTGGGCCATGACGAGGGCCGTCTGGCTGTTCTCGCTCTCTTCGGGGGCGTCTTCCGCCTCTTCTTCGGTCTCCGTCTGCTCCGGCTGGGGCTGGGCGGCGGCCAGCTCTTCCAGCTTCCGCTCCGTCTCGATCTGCCGCATAGCCCGGCGCACCGAGGCTTCCAGCTCGTCGGGGTCCACCGGCTTGAGCAGATAGTCGCAGGCCCCCAGATGCACCGCCTCATGGGCATACTGGAACAGGCTGTAGGCCGTGACGAAGATGACCCGGCAGGAAGGCCGCTGGGCCAGCACGGCGCGGGCAGCGTCGAGACCGCTCATGCCCGGCATCTCAATATCCATCAGGATGAGGTCCGCGCCCCACAGCACCGCCGTGTCGGCAGCTTTGCGGCCATTTTCCGCCACCTCCAGGACCACTTCCCGCTCAAAACGGCGCTGGACCAGCTCTGCAAGCGCCTCCCGCTCCAGCTTTTCGTCATCCGCGATCAACAGGCGTATCATCGTCCAAATCCTCCTCCAAAAGTTCTACAAGGGGCAGGTACATACTGATGGCCGTTCCCCGGCCCGGGTGAGAGCGGATGACCAGCCGCCCCCGTTTATCCAGAAGCCGCAGCCGTGCGGCCACGTTATAGACGCCGATATGCTCCCAGCGCTCCCCGGGCTGGGCCAGCGCGGCTTTCAGCTGGGCCAGCTGTTCGGGCTGGATGCCCACGCCGTTGTCGCAGACGCTGATATAGAGCAGCCCCTTATCCCGCAGCGGGTTGATGCGGATGCGCACCACGCCGCCCTCTTCCTTGGGCGAGATGCCGTGCTTGAAGGCATTCTCCACAATGGGCTGCAAGATGAAGGACGGCACCATCGTCTCCGTCAAATCGAGGGAGTCGGAGATGCGCCACACCATCTTCACACGGTCGCCGAAGCGGACGTGATAAATGGAGTAATACTCGTCCACGATGCGCACTTCCCGGGCCAGCGGCACCTGCTCGTCGTTGCTCATCAGGCTGTAGCGCAGCAGGTGCGACAGAGCCGTGATGAGGGCCTGAGTGCGGCAGGCTTTTTCCTGTCCGGCGGTCTGTAAAATGACGTTCAGGGTGTTGAAAAGGAAATGGGGGTCGATCTGACTGCGCAGCTGCTGCAAACGGCTGCGCTCCATCCGGTTCTGTAATTCCAGAGCTTCCGTTTTCTGGCGGTGGAGCTCCCGCTCCATCTCGTTTTTCTCCCGCAGGGTGGTCACCTGCTCCGCCATCGAATGCTTCATGTGGTTGAAAGCTTCGGTCAGCTGGGCCATTTCCGGCTGACGGGGCGCAGGCAGGTCGGGCGAATCGAACTCGCCCCGGGTGACCTCCCGGGAGGCGCCGATCATCTGCTGCACCGGGGTCAGCAGCGTCAGCACCGAGAAGGCCATGACGCAGCCCAGCGCAAGGCAGAGCGCCACCACGACGGTCTGCACCCATTTCACCCGGTCGCTGAGGGCCGACACGGTGGTGTAAGTCCCCTGAGCGTCGGTGATGGCCGTGTTCAGCAGCTGCTGGGTATACTGGCGCAGATAGCCGCCGCAGGGTACGATTTTATTATAGTAGAGCTGGGCGGCTTTCGTATCCTGACCGGCGGCCACCGCTTCTTCCAGCTGGTCCACCAGTGCGGTGTAGCTGTCGTAGGTAGTGGAAACGGCATTGTAGAGCAGATACTGCTCTTCACTCACAGTGCCAAGGTCGCTCTCGATGCGCCAGAGCCATGCGTTGGTGACGGAAAAGGCGCTGTGGAGCTCCTCTGTCAGCGCTTTGGCATCGCCGTACTCCCAGCGGTAATCTTCCATGGCCGAAAGACTCCGCTCCACGCCGTTCTGGAAGCGGCTGATGGCGTTGAAGTTGCCCATCTGGTCGTCCAGTTCCCGCAGCACGGTGCCGGACTGGTAAAAGCTCAAGAATATCTGCCCCGCCAGCGCCAGAAAAAACGCTGCCAGGCAAAGACTGATCTGCCCTTTCAGGGTCATCCTGCGCCCCACGCACCCATCCTCCTTCTCTGTGATATTCTGCCGCGCATCTTCCGCCTTATCCGGCCTGTCCGCCGTCAGAGCGAAAGCTCCATAAACTTTCTTTTTCGTCCTATTTTAGCACATTTTAGGGCATCTGCGCAATATCATCCTTGATTGTTGGAAAATAATATGGTACTATGACCAAAAAGGAGGGTATTTTTATGTCTCAGCCGATCTCCGTTTCCGTCCAGATGGATGCTGCATCCTTCCACGATTTTGCCGCCTTTGACCTGCTGCGCCACCGCAAGGCGTGGCACCGGCCTCTGGTGTTCACGGCCATTTTGCTGGTGTCTGCCGGCTTCTGCCTGTCGCAGGTGGGCCAGAAAGACGGCGCAGCCCTGCTCACGGTGGTGCTGGCCGTGGTGGCGCTGGGCGTGCCGGCCGTCTACTTCTGGACGTTCTTCCACTCCCTGAGCCTCCAAATCAAAAAGATGGGCCTGCCCCGCCCCTTCTACCGGCTGCTGCTGGACGACGAAGGACTGTCGGTCTGGATGGCCGGCGAACAGGACAAACCTGAGGCGAGCCGCAAGTATGCGTGGCACGATATGCATCTGGCCTACCGCACCCCCAACGCCATTTACCTCTATGTCCAGCAGAATCAGGCCTATCTGCTGAACGACAGCCTCGACGCCGCATGGAGCCTGCTGCAAGCCTTCCTCCCGGCAGAGCGCCTGCATGATATGCGCTGAAGACAACAAAAACCGCCCTTTTCAGGGCGGTTTTTGTTGTTAACCTCTCAGTCTCGCATTCGCTCGACAGCTCCCCTAGCGAGGGGAGCCTCTGGCGAAGAGGAAAGGCTTTACGAAATGCCAAAGCCTCCCCTCGTTAGGGGAGGTGGCAGCGCGTAAGCGCTGACGGAGAGGTTGACTCCAAAATACAAAAACAGGCAGCGCCGTGGAAAGGAGGAGAAAGCGGCGCTGCCTGTGTATGAGAACTCCTAAACATTTGCGGCTGCTAGGAGGTTGTTGGTAGTCTGTCCGCCGCCGTGGCTATTGCCTCGCATAGGTGGGGGACAGTATTTTTTAGGGGCGCGGCACCCGCTGCGGGGCTGCGCATGAATCCTGCCTGCATGGCATTTATGGAAAGTCAAAAGCCGGAGATGGGGGATCTCGTTCTTGTCTTCCCGACTGCACCTTTATTGTACCGGATAAAAATGGAGTTTCTTTGAGTTAGTTTTGAACAATCTGCAAACAAGATGTGGAAAGTCGGAGGGCTTTCTTTTCCGTTCTGCTTGACATTCGGCACAGAACGATGTATTGTTAAGTTTATTGTGAAATACCTATGAAATTCCTGCATTTTTGAGGGAGGAGACACTATGGCCGCAACGGCACAGCCGCAGCAGGAAAAGACCCTGCTCATGACCGAGGGCAGCATCTGGAAAAGCATCCTGCTCTTCTCGGTGCCGCTCATCCTGGGCAACCTGCTCCAGCAGCTTTACAACACCGCCGACTCCATCATCGTCGGCAACTTTCTGGGCAGCAACGCGCTGGCCGCTGTGGGTTCCAGCGGCTCACCCATCTACCTGCTCATCGGTTTCAGTCAGGGCGTGGCCGTCGGCGCCGGCGTCGTCGTGAGCCAGTACCTCGGCGCAAAAGATAAAAAGGAAACGCGCATCGCCGTCCACACCTCGCTGGCCATCGCGGTCATCCTCGGCCTCATCCTGACGGTGGGCGGCATCGCCGTCAGCCGCAGCCTGCTGGTCTGGATGAACACCCCCGAAGAAGTCCTCGGCGACGCTGTGACTTACATGAAGCTCTACTTCGGCGGTGTGCTGTTCAGCGTCGTCTACAACATGGCAGCCGGCATCCTCAACGCGGCGGGCAACTCCCGCCGCTCGGTCATCTACCTCGCCTGCGCTTCCATCACCAACATCATCCTCGACCTCGTACTCATCGCCGGGCTGAAGATGGGCGTGGCGGGCGCAGCCATCGCCACCGACATCAGCCAGCTCGTCTCCTGTGTGCTGAGCCTCCGCTTTCTGATGAAGGTGGACGCCGACTACAAGGTGGAGCTTTCCTCCATCCGGCCCGATCAGCGGATGACCTCCCGCATCATCCGCATCGGCCTTCCCACCGGCATCCAGAACATGGTCATCTCTTTCTCGAACGTACTGGTGCAGTCCAGCGTCAACAGCTACGGTGCCGCCGCCATGGCAGGCTTTGCGGCCTATATGAAAATCGACGGCTTCAACATCCTGCCCGTCACCAGTTTCAGCATGGCGGCGACGACCTTCGTGGGCCAGAACTATGGCGCAGGCAACCTCAAACGAGTGAAGAATGGCATGTGGGTCACGCTGGGCATGGGCGTGCTCTACACCCTCTGCACCGGTGCTCTGCTGCTGGCGTTCCAGAATCCCATCATGCACCTGTTCACCTCCGACGAGACGGTGGTGGCCTTCGGGTGCAGCGCCATGCACTACTTCTGCCCCTTCTACTTCCTGCTGGCCATCCTCCACGGCATGGCGGGCGCAGTGCGCGGCACCGGCCGCAGCGTACCGCCGATGGTGGTGCTGCTCATCTCGCTCTGCCTCTTCCGTGTGGTGTGGATCCAGTTCGCCCTTCCCTTCTTTGCGGGCATCGAGGGCGTGTTCGTCCTCTACCCGGTGTCGTGGGCGCTGGGTGCCGTGCTGATGGCCCTCTACGCATGGAAAGGCAGCTGGATGACTTACGAGCATTCCTGACAGGAACCGGGAACCATTCCATTTTTCCATTCGCCTTTTGGGAACGTCTGTGGTATCTTATAGGTAAAAGAACAGCAAACCCGGTATCTCAGGAGGATTCATGCAGACAACAAAACCCGAAACCGCACAGCAGCGCCCCACCGGCGCACGAATGGCCCTGCTGATGCTTCTTTACTTTATCAAAATCGGCGCGTTCACCTTTGGCAGCGGATGGAGCATCATTGCCCAGATGGAACGGGAGTTCGTGGACGAGCGCGGCTGGATGACCAAGAGCGATCTGCTGGAGCTCATCGCCGTGGGCAAGAGCCTGCCCGGCATCATGGTGGCGAACATCACTCTGCTCTTCGGCTATCAGATGGCCGGGGTGCTGGGCGGCATCTGCGCGGCCATCGGCCTGTGCATCCCCGCCGTCGTCACCCTTACCATCGTGACGGCCATCTATGACGCCATTAAAGATAACTACTGGGTCTGGTCGGCCCTCAAGGGCGTCCAGTGCGCCGTGGCCCCCATCATCGGCGGCGCGGCCATCTCTCTCGGCAAAGATGCTCTGACCAGCGCGATGCCCATCATCATCTGTGCCGTTGCCTTTGTGCTCTGTTACTTTACGTCCATCAGCAATCTGACGCTGGTGGCGGCCGGTGTGGTCATCGCGCTGGTCTGGATGGGGGTGAGCGAGCATGGCCATGTTTGAGACCCTCGTTCAGCTCTTCGCCGCGTTTGCGAAGATCGGCTTCACCAGCTTCGGCGGCACCTCCATGATCCCCCTCATCATGGATGAAATGTCCTCCCACGGCTGGATGACGGACGCCGATTTGACGAACCTCATCGCCATCGCCGAGATGACACCCGGCTCTCTGGGCGTCAATGCCGCCACCTTTGCAGGCACCAAGACCGCCGGGATGCCGGGCGGCGTCTTCGCGGTCCTGGGCGTCCTCAGCCCCACCCTGACGCTGACGCTTCTGGCGGCGGCGTTCTTCCAGAAGTTCCGCACCAGCAAGGTGATGAGCTACATCATGAAAATCGTCAAGCCTGTCTGCATCGGCATGGTGCTGGGTGTTCTGGTGGGCCTCTGCCGCCAGACCTACATCACCGAGGCAGGCGGCATCAGTCTGCCGGGCATCGCCATCGGCATCCTCTGCTTTGTGCTGCTCCAGAAATTCAAGCTCAGTGTGCCGAAGGTCATCGGCATCGCGGCGGTGCTGGGGCTGGTGTGCTTCGGGGTGTTTTAACCTCTCAGTCTCGCTCCGCTCGACAGGGCCGGGTTGCGGCACCCAGCATCCGCTGCGCTTCGCTTGCGTCTTGCTGGCCGCTGCCCCAACAGCTCCTCCCTGTTTCCGTCACTGGCGGCGGTCGTCGCCGTTGCCCCTAGTAGGGGGAGCCTCTGGCGTGTCGGTCAAATCCATCCTATCGCAAGTCAAGAAAATAACGCAATATGATAACAGCATATTTGCGATATGCAATTCAACGCTGTTGCTGTTGCATTAAAAAGTTGAATTTCTATAAACGAGCAAAGCTCAATCTTTCAGAAGCAATAGTGCCCTGCTACAGCGGGCAGCAGCGGCTTGACGAGATAACTTGTCCAGCAGCCGCTGCCCCCGCAAGCAGGGCACGGTATTTTGCGCCATATTCAGCTTTCAGCAGTCAGTACAAAGCGGCCCGGCCTGCCAAAGCCTCCCCTCGATAGGGGAGGTGGCATCGCGCCAGCGATGACGGAGAGGTTTATTATTTTACCGCCAGCGGCGACGGCCTTATACTCACTTCTCCGTGGCAGAGCGTCTCGGTGCGGCCCCCTTCCCGCTGCACGATGAGCCTCCCGGCGTCGTCGATGGCCACCGCCTTTGCGGCGTAGCTCTCCGTCCCGGTGCAGACCGTGACCCAGTGGCCCGGCACAAAGCACCGGGCGCGGTACTCGTCCAGACAGTCGAAGGCCGGGCAGAGACCCAGCAGTTCCCGGGCGATGGCCCCGGCCAGTGCCGCCCGGCTCACCGGTGCAGGCCCGCCGGGGTAGAGACTGCCCGCGATGGGCCGCAGCTCCTCGGGCCAGTCCTCCGGGCGGGAGGTCAGGTTCAGGCCGATGCCCACCACCAGCCATTCCAGCTGGCCGCTCTCGATGTCGGCCCCGGCTTCCGTCAGGATACCGCAGACCTTCTTGCCGTTATAATAGAGGTCGTTGACCCATTTGATGCCCAAGTCCAGCCCGCAGAGCCGCTTCACAGCCCGGCAGACGGCCACCGCCGCGCTGACGGTGACGGCCTGCGCCTCGGTCATAGGCAGGCCGGGCCGCAGCACCAGCGAGAGATAAATGCCTTTCCCCGCCGGGCTCTCGAACCGCCGCCCCAGCCGGCCCCGGCCCGCCGTCTGCTGACTTGTCAGCACCATTGTTCCGTGGGGCGTACCCTCGAGGGCCAGCGTCTTGGCCGTGCGGTTGGAGCTTTCCAGCTTGTCGTAGAGGTAGATGGGGGCGTCGTACTCCCCCACCGCCTCGGCGCAGAAGGGGTCGCCGCCCGCCAGCCGATAGC